>Ga0187860_1000056_pt1 | contig 104856 bp, 103 predicted proteins | sample June2016WEW_10_4_FD_132981 | JGI IMG/M metagenome (GOLD analysis project Ga0187860, IMG submission 132981) | Peatland microbial communities from SPRUCE experiment site at the Marcell Experimental Forest, Minnesota, USA - June2016WEW_10_40 | ecosystem: Environmental > Terrestrial > Soil >...
CGCAGGCAATTGTCGGGATTCGAGAAGTACGTAATCGCTTCGTGAAGCGTGGTCGGGATGTTCGCGTCCATGAACAAAGGATAGCGTAGTTATGGCTGGTGAGTCAAGTATATACTTGCCCTCGCGAGGTTTCACGGCATTCCATGCCGACGGTGGGCCACGCTCGCGATGCTCGATTATGGGTGGGGACGCGCGGGCTTCGCCCTGGGGAAAAGGGCTGAACAGATAGAGACCCGCGTGACGAGGGGTGCACCATATAGCCGCGATGATAGCGGGATCGAGCAACGCGAGCGTCAATCACTGAAATAAAACCTTTCAAAGGTTTCAAAAGTCTCAATGATTATTCTCTGCTCCCCCTTCTGCTCCCGCCCCACGCCCTTGCACTCCATACGGCAGTAATGGCCTACTGCTAGTAGCTTTTCGCTGAGGTGGAGCCTCCGTGCGGCTCAGATGGACGGAATTTGCTCGCCAGCGTACTCTCAAGCGCTCTTGCCGGGGTTGACGCCTTCGCGGTCGAAGTCGAACTCGATATCAGCGCCGGGGTCCCCAGCTTTCGCATGGTCGGGCTGGCCGAGGGCGCGGTGCGCGAAGCCTACGAGCGCATGAAGTCGGCGCTGCGCAACTCCGGCTTCGAATTTCCCAATCGCAAAATCACGGTGAATCTCGCGCCCGCCGATATCCGCAAGGAGGGCTCGGCCTTCGATCTGCCGATGGCGCTGGGGGTGCTGGTGGCCAACGGCGTGGTGCAGAAGCGCACGCGGATGGGCGACTTCGTGGTGCTCGGCGAACTCGCGCTGGACGGCCGCGTCAAGGGAATCACGGGCGCGCTGGCGAGCGCGATCCTGGCGCGGTCGCGCGGGCTGGCCGGCGTCGTGCTGCCGCGCGAGAACGCCGCCGAGGCCTCGGTTATCGGCGAGGGCGTGACGGTGCTCGGAGTCGACACGCTGCGCGAGGCGTTCGAGTTTTTTGAGGAATTGCGCGAGATCCCGCCGACTCGCGTCGATCTCGGTGAGATGTTCGAGGCCGCGAGCCGCTACGCCGTCGATTTCAGCGAGGTCAAGGGGCAGGAGCAGGCCAAGCGCGCGCTCGAAGTCGCGGCGGCCGGTGGCCATAACGTGCTGATGATCGGGCCGCCCGGCTCGGGCAAGACCATGCTCGCCAAGCGGCTGCCGACGATCCTGCCCGCGATGAGCTTCGAGGAGGCGATCGAGACCACCAAGGTGCATAGCGTGGTCGGGTTGCTCGACGGCCGGGCGCTGATCGCGACGCGTCCGTTCAGGTCGCCGCATCATACGATTTCCGACGCCGGCCTGATCGGCGGCGGGCCGGTGCCGCGTCCGGGCGAGGTCAGCCTGGCTCATCATGGGGTGCTGTTTCTCGACGAACTGCCGGAGTTCCGCAAGAACGTGCTCGAAGTTCTGCGCCAGCCGCTCGAGGATAATAAAATCACGATTGCCCGCGTGCTCGGCACCGTCACGTTTCCTGCCAGCGTAATGCTGATTGCGGCGATGAATCCGTGCCCGTGCGGCTTCTTCACCGACATGCAGCACGAATGCACCTGCTCGCCGATTACGATCCAGCGCTACCGGTCGCGGATTTCGGGGCCGCTGCTCGACCGTATCGATATTCATATAGAAGTGCCGGCGGTGAAATATAAGGAGTTGACCGACCGCAGCGCGGGCGAGCCGTCGTCGGCGATTCGCGATCGGGTGAATCGGGCGCGGGGATTACAGCTCGAGCGCTTCAAGCAGGCGGGGTTCTTCGCCAACGCGCAGATGGGGGCGCGCGAACTGCGCGACCATTGCCAGGTCGAGTCGGCGGGCGAGCGCTTGATGGAGATCGCGATTAACCGGTTGGGGCTGAGCGCGCGGGCATATACGCGAATTCTCAAGGTGGCGCGGACGATCGCGGATCTCGACGGGGGCGGCCCGATCCAGGCATTCCATCTGAGCGAGGCGATTCAGTACCGCTCCCTCGACCGCATCGCGTTGTGACGTGTCTTAGAGGAACGGTGTCGCACGACCGGCGTTGACAAGCGCCGGGTGCTCGCCTAACGTCTCTAAGTTGGAGTTTCATCTGTAACCGGCACCATTCAAAGCACCTGAAACCGATCCGCCCAAGTTCCCCGAATCCATCGAAAGACGAGCCATGTTCGACACCCTGAGCGATCGCCTCGAAGGCGTCTTTAAGCGGCTCAAGGGCCAGGGACGTATCACCGAGCGCAATATCGAAGAGGCGCTCCGCGAAGTCCGGCTCGCGCTGCTCGAAGCCGACGTCAATATTAAGGTGGTGCGCGACTTCGTCGAGCATGTGCGCAAGAAGGCGCTCGGGCAGGAGGTTCTGCGCTCGCTGACGCCCGAACAGCATCTGGTCAAGTTCGTCGCGACCGAGCTGTGCGAGGTGATGGGCGGGAGCGCCAAGGAGCTCGACCTCAAGGTCAAGCCGCCCGTCAAGATCATGGTGGTGGGCCTGCAAGGCTCGGGCAAAACGACTTCGCTGGCGAAGCTCGCGCGGCTGCTCAAGACCGAGCGCAAGCGCAATCCGCTGCTGGTCTCGACGGACGTGCGCCGTCCGGCCGCGATGGAACAGTTGCGCGTGCTCGGTGCGCAAATCGGCGTGCCGGTAGTCGAGAGCAAGGAGACCGACGACCCGGTCGAGATCGTCAGCCGTGCCCTGATGCGCGCAGACGTCGGCGGCTTCGACGCGCTGCTGATCGACACCGCGGGCCGGCTGCAGATTGACGACGAGCTGATGGAGGAGTTGTCGCGGCTGAAGGCCGTCTGCAACCCACATCATACGATACTGGTGGCCGACGCGATGACCGGTCAGGACGCGGTCAACGTCGCGCAGGGGTTTCACGATCGGATCAAGATTTCGGGCCTGATTCTGACCAAGCTTGACAGCGACGCGCGCGGCGGCGCCGCACTCTCAGTGCGGGCGATAACCGGGGCGCCGATCCTGTTCGCCGGTACCGGCGAGAAGCTCGACGCCTTCGAGGTGTTTCATCCGGATCGCCTGGCCTCGCGGATACTGGGGATGGGCGACATGCTGAGCCTGATCGAAAAGGCCCAGCAGAACTACGACCAGGGCAAGGCCAAGGAACTCGAGCGCAAGCTCAAGAAGAACGAATTCACGATCGAGGATTTTGCCGACCAGCTCAAGACGATCAGCCGGATGGGCTCGCTTGGCGATATTTTGGGCATGATACCGGGGCTGAAGAAGGTCGCGGGGCAGGCGGATTCCGAAGAGGCCAAGCGCGAACTCAAGCGGGTGACGGCGATTATTGATTCGATGACGCGGCAGGAGCGCCGCGACCATCTCGTCCTCAACGGCCATCGGCGGGCGCGGATCGCCAGCGGCAGCGGGACCTCAGTGGCGGAAGTAAATCGGTTCGTCAAGCAATTCGAGCAGACCCGCAAGATGATGAAGAAAATCACGCGGATGGGCGCGGGCAAATCGATGATGCGCGGACTCGGGTTTGGGAGCTAGAATAGGGTTCAGGAGAAAAAAGAGAAATAATGGGACTCGTGATCAGGCTGCGCCGCCATGGCGCCAAGAAAAGACCGTTTTACCGTATCGTCGTGAGCGATTCGCGGTCGCCGCGCGATGGGCGCTTCGTCGATCAGATCGGCACCTACGATCCGGCTTTCGATCCGCCGAAGGTAACTTTGAAGACCGAGCAGGCCGAACATTGGCTCAAGTCGGGAGCGCAACCGAGTGAAACCGTGAGGAAGCTGATCAAGCAAGCGACAAGCACCGCCGCCCAAACCGCCTGACATCTTCCCGACAGCTTGCAGGGAGCCAGCCATGAAGGAGCTAGTCCAGTTCCTGGCGCAGCAATTGGTCAACAACCCGGATGCGGTCGAGGTCAAGGAGACGCAGGGCGAGACCGCCTCGATCCTTGAGTTGCGCGTGGCCAAGGAAGATCTCGGCCGGGTTATCGGCAAGCAGGGGCGCACGGCGAAATCGATTCGCACGATTCTCAATGCGGTCGCGTCGCGGACCAATCGCAAGGTTGTGCTCGAAATTATCGAAGATAAGTAGGGGCGCGGACGCAAATCAAAAGCAGCTGCGTCACCGGCCCTTGTCAGTATTGAACAGCCCCGTAAATGACGACCCGCCGGCTCGCTTGAGGGTCGGGCGTATCGCGGGCGCGCACGGACTGCATGGCGCGATTCGCGTGCGGCCGGACAATCCCGAATCAGACACGCTCGAACAGGTGCAGCGCGTGTTCGTAGAGCCGGAGAACGGCGCGGCCCGCGAATACAAGCTGGCGGGGGCGCAACGGCTCAATCGCACGACGATTCGCGTCGTGCTCGAGGGCCTCGACGATCCCGACGCTGCCGACGCGTTACGAGGGTCAATGGTCACGGTCGCGCTGAGTGATTTGCCGGCCAAGGCGCCGGGCGAGTTCTACTACTACGAGGCGATCGGATGCGCCGTGACGACCACCGACGGACGCCGCCTCGGCGTGATCGAGGAAGTCTTCGCGACCGGAGCCAACGACGTCTGGGTGGTGCGCGACGGTGCCGCCGAAGTGCTCGTGCCGGTGATCGATAACGTCGTCAAATCGATCGATCTCGATGCGCGCATGATGGTGATCGAGGCGGTCCCCGGCCTGCTCGATTGAGTGCGGGAACGCTCGCGTCGTCAGCTATAATCGCACCTGATGGAATTCCACGTAATCACGCTCTTCCCCGAGATGTTCGCGGCGCTCGACGCGGGTCTGATCGGCCGCGCGCAGCAGCAAGGGTTGATCGCCGTGCGTGCGCATAACCTGCGCGAATATGGACTCGGCAACTATCGGCAGGTCGATGACACGCCGTACGGCGGCGGCAGCGGGATGGTGATGCGGCCCGAGCCGATCGCGGCGGCGATCGATGCGGTGACGGCCGCTCGCCCGAACCTGCTCAAAATCCTGATGACGCCGCAGGGAGAACGTTTCGATCAGCCGCTGGCGCGCGAACTCGCGGGCTGCGCGGACGGGTTGCTGTTTATCGCGGGCCGCTATGAGGGCGTGGACGATCGGATTCATGAGCTGGTCGATCGCGAGCTTTCGATCGGCGACTACGTGCTGAGCGGCGGTGAGCTGGCGGCGATGGTCGTGATCGAGGCGGTCGCGCGGCTGTTGCCGGGGGTGGTGGGCAATCCCGAATCGCTGGCGGAAGAATCGTTCGGCGACGGCAATTTGCTCGAGTATCCGCATTACACGCGGCCCGAGGAATTTCGCGGCATGCGCGTGCCGGAGATTCTGCTGAGCGGCGACCATGGCAAGATTCGCGCGTGGCGGGTGGCCGAGGCGCTGCGGCGGACCGAACGGCGGCGTCCCGAGCTGGTCGCAAATCGACGTAAAACCTGACGTGGCCGCGCTCTTCGTCGCGCTGATCCATTACCCGGTCGTCGATCGCAACGGACGTATCGTCACGTCGGCGATCACCAGCCTCGATCTCCACGATATCGCGCGTTCGGCGCGGACCTACGGCGCCACCGCGTTCTTCGTGATTCATCCGGTGGCGGAGCAGCGTGAGTTTGCGGGGCGCGTGCTGGAACATTGGGAGACCAGTCACGGACGCCAGTTCGATTCGCGCCGGCAGGAGGCGCTCGGGCTGATTCGGCTGGTGACGAATCTCGACGAGGCGATCATCCTGGCGGAGCAAATCGCGGGATCGCCGCCGCTGATCGTGTACACCTCGGCGCGGCCCAGCGGGGGGGTCGGTTATGCGGAGCTGCGCGCGCGGCTGGAGCGTGCGGACGGCGCGCCGGTGATGCTGCTGTTCGGCACGGGCTTCGGGATGGCGCCCGCGATGCTGGAGCGGGCCGACCTCGCGCTGGCGCCGGTGCTCGGTCCCGGCGAATACAACCATCTCTCGGTGCGCGCCGCCGCGGGGATTATTCTCGATCGCCTGCGCGGGCGTTAGCCGCGTCACGTTCGCGCCTGCTCTTGATCGCGTGGCGATATTCCCAAGCGCGGCACGGTGCGATAATAGCCAGATGCCGCGCGAATTCGATGGCGAGATGGGGGCGGGCAAACGATGAAAGTACTGGCCGACCTGATGGTATTCTTCGGCGCGATCCTGCTGACCGCGGGCACCGACCTGGTGATCGAAACGGCGGGGCAGGACCTTGCCAGCCTCGGCGGCCTGCTCGGAGTACTGCTGTCGATGATCGGCGTCTCGATACTCGTCGCGGGGATTTTGAACCATCGCGGACTGGCGCAGCGCGCACGCGAACAGGCGCTCGAGAACGACCAGGACGGTGCGCGGGGCAAGGCCGACAAGCGGCGCTGACAGAATCGCGAAGGGGAAGGATGATGACGACAGAGGAAACTGCGGGGTTGCGCGAAATCCGGCGCAAGCGCCGATGGATCTGGTTTTGGGTGCTCTCCTATATACCGGCGGTATGGATCGCCAGGCACGCGGTCCATTCGAATGTCGTGGATGCGATTGTCGTCCTGATCTGGGCGGTCGGCTTCATTCGGAGTATCGCGCACGGGATGTTCTGCCGCTGCCCGCGCTGCGGCGGACTCTTCTTTTCGACGCATGGCTCGCCGACGATGTGGAATCTGCTGGCGAGTAAATGCATGCAATGCGGGCTGCCGCTGAAGGCCGAGCGAATCATCTATCCGAGCCTGGAGTAGCGATGCTCATGAACCTTCGCTATGCCGCGGCGCTCGCGTCCTCAACTGGGACACTCGCGCCGAACATGCCACCACCTTCGCGGGAGGAGGGGTTGAGTATGGGGGGGCGATTGGATAAGTTGGACGGCTCTACTTCCGGGGTGTTGCTCCCATGAACAGCGTTATTCAGAAGATCGAAGATCGCGCGTTGCGCAAGGACGTCCTGCCCGAATTTCGCGTGGGCGATACGGTGCGGCTTCAAGTTCGGGTGGTCGAGGGCGAAAAGGAGCGCATCCAGCCGTTCGAAGGCCTCGTGATCAAGATCGGTCGGGGCGGTAACCGCGCGAAGTTTACGGTGCGCAAGATTTCCTACGGTATCGGCGTCGAGCGCATCTTTCCGTTCCATTCGCCGCGAATCGAAAAGATCCAGGTGCTGAGCCGGGGCAAGGTGCGCCGTGCGAAGCTCTACTACCTGCGCAAACTCTCAGGCAAAGCCGCCCGTATCGAGACTATCAGCTAGGGAATTACTGCCAGGGGCTGGCGCCGACGGCAGGCGTTCTCGCCGGCTATCGTAAACGCGATCTAGCTGATGCCGCGACCGACGACGAGGTCGCCTTCGAGGCGCGCCCCTTCGCATACGGTGAGCCGCTCGGCTTCGATACGCCCCTTCACCCGCGAGCGCGGTCCGAGCACCACCGACTTCGACCCGACAATATCGCCCCGCAATTCGCCAAGAATGAGCAGGCGCGGGGTTTTGACGCGGCCGTCAACCGCGCCACCCTCTGAAATCACCACCAGATCGCTGGAGCTGACTTCGCCGCGAAAGTGGCCCTCGATCCGCACCGGCTCCTGAAATACGAGCTTGCCCGAGACGTTGATATTGCGACTGACCGCGACGCGCGTGCGTTCTTCGATCCAGGCCTGCCCCGGCGCGAGCGGCAGTGCGCTGACCGGGGTGCGAAAAGTGTCGGCGGTACCAGATTGCGCGCCGGTGACGTTGCCCTTGGAGCCGGGATTCTGCGGACGCTCGTTGAGTGCCATGGCCATCATGATGCACGCTCAGGGCGCGGGAAAAACGTGGCAGGCTACGGCGTGGCCGCCGCTGCCCTTGGTCAGCGCCGGGTCGGCCGTCGTGCAGATATCTTTCGCATAAGGACATCGCGGATGGAAGCCGCAGCCCGACGGCGGATTGAGCGGGCTGGGCACCTCGCCAGGCATTTTGATCCGCTCGATACGCATCGTCGCGTCGATCGTCGGAATTGCCGACAGCAGGGCGCGCGTGTAGGGATGTCGTGGGGCGGCGTAGATTTCGTCGCGATCGGCGATTTCGACGATTTTGCCGAGATACATGATCGCGACGCGCCGGCTGATGTGCTCGACCACGCGCAGGTCGTGCGCGATGAAGAGGTAGGTGAGGTGGAGGTCGTCCTGCAAGTCCTGCAGCAGGTTGATGATTTGCGCCTGGATTGAGACGTCGAGCGCAGAAACCGGTTCGTCGAGCACCAGAAAGCGCGGCTCGACCGCGAGCGCACGCGCGATGCCGATGCGTTGGCGCTGGCCGCCGGAAAATTCGCGGGGGTAGCGATCGAGGGCCTCGGGGCCCATCCCGACCCGCGCGAGCAGCTTCACGATGCGATCTTCTTTGTCGCGGCCGCGCGCCATCCGATGAATTTCGAGGCCCTCGCCGACGATCGCCCGCACGCGCATCCGCGGATTGAGCGACGAGTACGGATCCTGGAAGACGAGCTGCATCTGGCGGCGAAGCTGGCGCAGTTCGGAGCGCGAAAGCGTCGCGAGGTCGCGGCCGTCGTAGAAGACCTGTCCCGCGGTGGGCTCGATGAGCTTGAGGATCAACCGGCCCAGCGTCGATTTGCCGGAGCCGGATTCGCCGACCAGGCCGACGGTTTCGCCGGGCATAATCTCGAGGTCGATGCCGTCAACCGCCTTGACCGTGAGCCGTTTGCGGCCGAAAAAATCTTCGGAGCCGGCGGGAAATTCCTTGCGCAGCCCGACGCATCGCACCAGCGCGCTCGCGCCGGCGGGCGTGGTTTGCGGCGTGGCCATTTCAGACGCGGATACAGGCGGCATAATGGTTCGGCTCTTTGCGTTCGAGCGGCGGTTGGGCCGTCGCGCAGTCGTCGATCGCGATCGGACAGCGCGGATGAAAGCGGCATCCTGAAGGGGGGTTGAGCGGGCCCGGAATGAAGCCGGGGATTGCCTGCAGTCGCCGATGGCGGGTGCCGTCGATTCCGGGAATCGAGCCGAGCAGCCCCTTGGTGTACGGGCTCAATGGATTGGCGAACAGATCCGCGGTCGGCGCCTGCTCCATCACGCGCGCGGCGTAGAGGATGGTCACGTCGTCGGCGTATTGCGCGACGATACCGAGGTCGTGCGTGACGAGAATCACGGCAAGGCCGAGGCGTGCCTGCAGTTCGCGGATGAGGTCGAGAATTTGCGCCTGGATCGTGACGTCGAGCGCGGTAGTCGGCTCGTCGGCGATCAGCACGCGCGGATTGCATGCGAGCGCCATCGCAATCATTACGCGCTGACGCATTCCGCCCGACAGTTGATGGGGGTAGTCGCGGATGCGCCGCTCGGGGTCGGCGATTCCGACCATGCGCAGCGCCTCGATCGTGCGATTGCGGGTTTCGGCGCGCGCGGTGTGCTGATGGAGTTTGATCGCCTCGCCGATCTGGCTGCCGATGGTGAAGACCGGGTTGAGCGAGGTCATCGGCTCCTGGAAGATCATCGCGATGCGCGCGCCGCGAGTGGCACGCATTTCGGGTTCACTCAGGCGCAGCAGGTCGATACCGTCGAAGTAAATCGAGCCGCCGACGACGCGCCCGCCCTCGGGCAACAGGCGCATAATCGAGAGCACGCTGACCGTCTTGCCCGAGCCGGACTCGCCGACGATGCCGGTGAGCTTGCCGGGCGCGACCGAAAAACTCACGCCGTCAACCGCGCGGACTTCGCCACGCGGAGTGAAGAATGAGGTCCTCAGGTCTTTGACTTCGAGCAGCGGCTGCACGTGCGGGGAAGTTTAGCATCGCGGTCGTCGTCCCCGAAACGCCGTAAAATTTGCGACTGGTCCGGGATTTTTTGCTCCAAATCCGCGCCGAAACGGGCGCTTCCGCGTCTGCGAAAAGTCTCAACGACATCATCCGCAAGACCGATCATCCCTTTCACCGTGGGAAGTGTGAAACCTTTCAAAGGTTTCACTGCCTCCTTCCCGCCGCGCATCCTCCGCGCTGCTGCCTCTTTCCCGCTCTGCCTCCTCCGCGCTTCGGCACGTGGGTCGCTGGTTGCGCGCATCGCGCTTGACATTGAAAACCGTCGGTCTTAGCAGTGGGCGTGGACTCGCGGCCATGTGGCGCGAAACCTGAAGGAAGGTGACTCATGTCGGGAAATCATCATACCGATCCGAGAGCGATACGCGCCGGGCTCGATTTTCCGGTGATCGATTCGGACGGCCATTGGCTCGAATACGGTCCGATCGTGATCGATTATCTGAAGAAGGTTGGCGGCAACGCGGCCGTCGATGGATTTCTCTCGCGCGATCGCAACGTTGCGGCCACGATCCTGATGTCACCGGAGCAGCGCCGCGACGAACGCCGCGCGCAACAGGCATGGTGGGCGCTGCCGACAAAAAACACGTTCGACCGGGCGACTGCGCTCGCGCCGAGGTTGTTGCATCGGCGGATGGACGAATTTGGGTTCGATTTCACCGTGCTCTATCCTACCACCGGCCTTGGCGTGCCGTTTATCGGCAACGACGAGCGGCGGCAAGCGACCTGCCGAGCGTTGAATATGTACATGGCGGATGCGTTCCGCGAGTTCGCCGATCGGATGACGCCCGCCGCGGTTATTCCGATGAACACCCCGGCCGAGGCGATCGCCGAACTGGAATATGTGGTGAAGACGCTCGGGCTCAAGGTCGTGGTGATGGCGAGCCTGGTGCGGCGGCCGATCCGCACGCTCGGACGCGGTGGCGAAAGTCGTGGACATACGGCGTGGTATGACGTGCTCGCGCTCGACAGCGAATATGATTACGACCCGGTGTGGGCGAAATGCGTGGAGCTGAAGGTCGCGCCGACGTTTCATACCGCGTCGCGGGGGCTGGGCTTTCGCCAATCGCATTCGAATTTCACCTACAACCATATCGGGCATTTCGCGACGGCGGGCGAGGCGGTATGCAAGGCGATCTTCATGGGCGGCGTGACGCGGCGCTTCCCGACGCTGAAGTTCGCGTTCCTCGAAGGCGGTGTCGGCTGGGCTTGCCAGCTCTATGCGGACATCATCGGCCATTGGAAGAAACGCAACGCGGCGGCGCTCGCGGAGGTCGATCCCGCCAACCTCGATCGCAAGCAACTGGGCGAGTTGCTGCGAGAATATGCGGGCGGCGCATGGGCCGATCGGGTGGGCGATTACAAACTCGTGCCGGAGGGCGAGGCGGCGGCCGCGGCGTGGGCGGCGCGCGGTCCGGCGGTGATCGACGACTATGCGGCTTGCGCTATCAAAGAGGGGCGCGACATCCGCGAATTGTTCACGCGCAATTTCTATTTCGGCTGCGAGGCCGACGATCCGACCAACGCGTGGGGCTTCAACGCGCAGGTGAATCCGTACGGGGCCAGGCTCAAGACGCTCTTTGGTTCCGATATTGGCCATTTCGACGTGCCCGACATGCGCGCGGTGCTGGGCGAGGCGCATGAGCTGGTTGACGATGGACTGATCACGCGTAACGACTTCCGCGATTTCGTTTTCACGTGGCCGGTGGAATTCTGGGGCGGGATGAATCCGGATTTTTTCAAGGGCACAGCGGTCGAGGCTGCGGCGTCGAAACTGATCGGGCGAATCAGCGCGGGCGAAGTGCCGGCCGCGGCGCGAGCGTAGAGAGAGGGAAGAGAGTTGAAACCTTTGAAAGGTTTCACTGAAACTATAAGTTTTGAGTTCCTCTACAACTCTCTCACCCCTCAGGCCTTCAATGCACTCGCAGCTCACGCCCGGCTCAACGCCATGATGCTGCCGTCGCCGTCGGCTGCGAGATAAATCTTGCCGTCGCCGCCCACCGTCACTCCGGCGAATGGCCGCAACGGTCCCGGCAGCAGTCCCGGAATTCCCATCAACAGTTTCGGCACGACGCCGGGAGCAGCGCCGATTGGAAGATTCGACGCGACGGTCTCGTGCTTTTTGGTCTTGAGCGACCAGGCGATGAGCTCGTGCGCGCCGGCGTCGGCGACGTAGAGATTATCGCCCGCAAGCGCGAGCCCCTGCGGCTCCTTGAGGCCCTCGATCACGGTGGTCGCGGTGCTGCCGTCGATCTGCGAGACGCGGCCCTTGTCGCTCTCGGCGACGAAACATACGCCGTTGGGCGCGACCGCGATGCCGGTCGGACGGGCGAGGCCGCGCGCCTTTTCCTTGAGCTTACCGCCGGCGATTTCCAGCACGCGGCCCTCGCCGCCGTCGGCAACGAAGACCGTGCCGTCGGTGCTGATCGCGACGCCGTAGAGTTCGTGCAATTCGGTCGCGAGCACCTCCATCTCGTGAGTGACCGGATGGTAGGAAGTGACGTTGCCGCCGGAGGTCGTGACGACGAGCGATCCCTTGGCGCCCTTGGCAACGCCGCGCACGAAGCCGGGAAAATGGCCGTCGAAGAGCAGGCCCACGCGATGATGCGAGCCGTCGCGGGCAACCGCCGCCAGGCTGATGCCGTCGGCGGCATAGATCGTTCCGTCGTCGGCGATCGCGATGCCCATCGGACCGCAGAATCCAGGTGGGATGAGCCGGCGTTCGGTGCCGTCGGGCATGATTTCGGCAACGCCGCCATCGACGAAGTGCGACACGAACATGCGGTCGCTGTCGGTCAGCGCGAAATTGTCGATGCCGGGGCGCATCTTGGCGATCACCTTTCGCTCGCCGCTCTGCAGGTTGAAGCGCGAGATCTCGCCGCTGGCGCCCTGGGTTGAGAGCAGCGCGCCTTTGCTGTCGAATTTGACCGCGGTCGGTATCGCCATGTTGGTCGCGAAGACTTCGGGCTTGCCGCCTTCCATCGCGACGCGCCAGATTTCGTTGGCGCCGATCGCGGGGAAATAGATCTTGCCGTCGGGACCGACGTTGAGCGCGTTGGGCAGCGGCAGATTTTCCGCGATCAGGCGTGGCGCGCGGCCGTCGGGAAAGAGTTCGAAGAGCCGGCCGTCGTGGCGGCATTCGTCCATAAACAGGCGATCGTGCCACTGCGTGATGCCGTTGGCGGCCGGCACGTGGTCGGCGATGATGCGCAGGTCGCCGTTGGGCGAACGCGCGCATACCCGCTCACTCATCACCTCGGTGATATAGAGGACGCCGTGCGAATCGAAGGCGAGATCGTCGGGTGCGACAATCGGGCCGCCGATGGGGCTGATGGTTTCGACGGCGCCGCTGGTGACGTCGATCGCGCTAACCTGGCTGCCGAAGGCTTGCGCGACGTAGAGGCGGCCGTCGGGGCCGATGCGCATGCCGTTGGCGCCGAAGAGCACGCTCGGCGCGGTGACCCGGCTCGCGGTCCATCCTTTGGCGGTGCTGACGGTTGATTTCGCAGCGAAGCGATTCGATGGGGTTTCCATGGCGGCAGTCTCCTCCAGTGATTGTTCAATTGCAGCGATTGCCGATTCTGCGGCGTTGGCCGACTCGCAGCGCGCAGGCGCGAAGCGGCGATTACCGATTAAGGTGTTACAGCTTGCGCCACGGATATGCTAAACGGCAAGGGAAATCGGGCCGGCGGAAGCGGATTTTTTTGGCCGCGGCGAGCGTCATGCAATTCGCGCGCGTGTCGTTTGGGAAGTGGGACCTTAACCTCGGCGTGCCGTCGGGCGCCCGCGACCGGCACGCAAGCGGCAAACAATCAGCGGGTACGCAAGTAGGAGGATTCGCAAATGGCATCAGTGGATTTTGGCGTCGCGATACCGTCGTCCAAGGGGATTCCGGAGTTCGCCCGGCGTGCGGAGAAAATGGGCTACGACTACCTCTGCAGCGGCGAGCACATGATGTTTCATGGGCCGGTCGCAAATTCGCTGATTGCGCTGTCGGTCGCGGCGGGCGCGACCACCAAAATCAAACTGATGAGCACGGTGGTGCTGCTGCCGCTCTATCAGCCGATGGTGCTGGCCAAGCTCACGTCGGTGCTCGACGTGGCGTCGGACGGCCGCTACCACATGGGTATCGGAATCGGCGGTGAGTTCCCCAAGGAGTTCGAAGCGTGCGGCGTACCGGTCAAGCAGCGCGCGTCGCGCAGCAACGAAGCGCTCGAAGTGATCAAGAAGCTGTGGACCGAAAAAAACGTGACCTTCGAAGGGCGCTATACGAAGTTTTCGGGCGTCACGATCGGGCCGCATCCAGTGCAGAAACCGCATCCGCCGATCTGGGTGGCGGGGCGCAAGGAGCCGGCGATGAAGCGCGCGGCGACTTACGCGGACGGCTGGATTCCGTACATGTACACGCCGGAGATGCTGCATGAGAGTCTCGAGAAGATTAAACAGTTCGGCAAGGAAGCCGGCCGCGACATGAGCCATTTCCGGCCCGGCCTGTTCATCTTTGCGTCGGTCTATCCGGATCGCGACATGGCGCGCGAGCAGGCGGCCAAGGCGCTCGGCGGAACCTACTCGCAGGATTTTTCGAAAATCGCGGGGCGCTACACGCTCTATGGCAATCCCGACGATTGCCGCAAGCGGCTCAAGGAATACGTTGATGCCGGCGCGCGCACGGTGCTCATAAGCTGGGCCTGCCGCCACGAGGATATCGACGAGAACATGAAGCTGGTGGCCGAAGAGATCGCACTGGCGTTTCGCTAGGGCGCGCTGATTCCGTAACGCCGCGGCGCCCGTGCGGATCGAATCGTTCATGCAGGCCGCGCCGCGATCGCGGAGGTTGCATCACCGCATATTGCCGGCGACGATGCGGGCGCGATGGACGATCGCCATCGCGATCCCGATGGTTGTCGCGGCGACGATCGCAACGATTGCGGCCGCGTCGTCAGCGCCGCAGGCACGCAGTGACCCGCAGGCACTTGCGGGTGCTGCGCTCGAGCAGATGGCGCAAGCAAATTTCGGCGGACTCGGCGCCGCGGAGGTGCAATTCGTGCGCCACGCGCCCTATCGCGATCTGGTCTGGAGCAGCCCGAGCTCGGATCCCGACAATCCCGCCAACGATGCCTCGAAGGGCGCCTCGTGGGGCAGGGAGCGCACGATTCGCGCCGAGATCGTCCGTTGGATTCTGACCGACCCGGCCGCCTCGAAGTATGTGCATCCGAGCGGCATCGGTATCGCGGGCGCGCGCATTGCCGGGATGCTCGATCTGTCGTATGCGACGGTCACGCTGCCGATTACGCTGCTCGATTGCGCCGTCGCGGACGGACTCGACCTGTCGTTCTCGAATCTCGCCAGCATCGATTTGCGCCGCAGTTGGACCGGCGCGATCGACGGGCAGCAAGCGCTGATCCACGGTGATGTCCTGCTGCGGCTGGGCCATTACGACAACGTCAATTTTTATCGCGGCGCGATCGACGGCAACCTCGATTGCAGCAGCGGCCGCTTCGTCGGCGACGATCCGGTTTCGATGGTCGAGGCGACGATCAAGGGCGACGCGCTTTTTCATCAGGGCTTCGAGACCGGCGGGCTGGTCGATTTTCGGCTGGCCAAAGTCGGGCAGTCGCTGAGCTTCAATCACGCGCGGTTCACCGGCAAAGGGGTTAGCGGACTCAATGCGGAGCGGGCGACCGTCGGCGGTGGGCTCTACTGGGTCGAAATCACGCTCACCCCGCATACGATGCTCGATCTGGGCGCGGTCCACGCGGGTTCGCTCTGGGATGACGCGGCGAGCTGGCCGGCCGCCGGAAATCTCGATCTCACCGGCTTCGTCTATGGCGGCTTCAGCGGCGGACCGGCGGATGCGGAGTCGCGCCTAAAGTGGATCCATCGCCAGGCGCGATCCGATTTGGCGCAGCCGCAGCCCTATCGTCAACTGGCGCTGGTGTTGCGGCAGAGCGGTGCGGAGGAGGGGGCGACCCGCGTCGAGATCGCGCGCGAAAGTGCGCTCACCGAATACGGCGGCTTGCCGCTGTCCGAACGGGTCTGGCGCATGGCCCTGCGCTTGACGATCGCATACGGGTACCGTCCGTTACGCGCGCTCTGGTGGATATTGCTCTTCGTAATGGTGGGGACGGCACTGTTCGAATGGGGATATCGCGCGCGCCTGATCACGCCGACCGAGGAAAGCGCGTATGAATCGTTCTGCGCGACGGGTGAGCCGCCGCCGCATTATCCGCCGTTCAGCAGCTTCGTCTATTCGCTGGAGAATTTTTTGCCGGTGGTTGACCTGCATCAGGAGACCTACTGGCGGCCGAATCCGCGCCATCGGCGCGCTAATGATAAGCCCGCGACCGCCGCCGAATCGCTGCGCGAGACGCTGCCCGCCCGAATACTCCGCTGGTATCTATGGCTCCATATTCTCGCCGGATGGACGATCACGCCGCTGCTTTTCGCGGGTCTGGCGGGACTGTTGCGTAGCGGGTAGCGGCGGTGTGGATTGCGCGTCGCGACACACGGGGGGAAATCCCTCGAGTCTTTGCCTTGGCGAATCGCGAGCGGCTGGGGTAGTCTCCGAAGGCAAATCGGCAGGCGAGCGCTGACGCGATGCAGGAGTGCGCGCGCAGGGCCGCATCAGCCGCCAAAAAGGAGAAAATCGATGGCGAGCCCGCAGCTACAAATGGCAAAAGACGCGTACAAGGCGGTCCTGGAATCGGGGGCGAAGACGCCGCAGGAATTGCGCGTAGTGTTTGAAAAAATGGGGGACGCGACGCCGATTCCGCCCGATATCAAGCGCGAGAAAGTTAACGCCGGCGGTATCGATGCCGAATGGATCAGCGCACCCAACGCGTCGGCAGATCGCGCGGTGCTCTATGTGCATGGGGGCGGCTACGTGATCGGTTCCGTCAATACGCATCGCGACCTGATGGGGCGCATCTCGCGCGCCTCCGGAGCCCGCGTCCTCGGCATCAATTATCGCCTCGCGCCCGAGCATCCGTGCCCCGCGGCGATTGATGATTCGGTGGCGGCCTATCGCTGGATGCTCGCGCAGGGACTCAAGCCCAACCGGATCGCGGTCGCAGGCGATTCCGCCGGCGGCGGTCTGACGGTGGCGACGCTGGTCGCGATTCGTGACGCCAAACTGCCGGCTCCCGGCGCGGGCGTATGCATTTCGCCGTGGGTCGATATGGAAGGGATCGGCGAATCGATGAAGACCAGGGCGGCGGTCGATCCGGTGGTGCAGCGCGAAGGCCTGCTCGGGATGGCCGCGGCGTATCTCGGCGGCCAGAACGCGCGTTCGCCGCAGGCGTCGCCGCTTTACGCGGACCTGAAGGGCTTGCCGCCGTTGCTCATCCAGGTGGGAGACGCCGAGACGTTGCTCGACGATTCAACCCGGCTGAACGATCGCGCGAAGGCGGCGGGCGTCAAAACCAAGCTCGAAGTGTGGCCCGAAATGATCCACGTCTGGCAACTGTTTGCCGCGTTCCTGCCGGAGGGCCAACAGGCGGTCGATGGAATCGGCAGCTTCCTGAAAGAGCATACGGCCTGAACCGCGCTCCGTAGCTACGAAAATCGACGGCCGCATCGGTGCGAATCGAAACGCCGATGCGGCCGTCCGGCATTCCATGCCGTCGGTGGGCTACGCTCGCGATGCTCGATGATTGTAAGGGCCGCGAAGTTCGAAGGGGCTGCCCGGTCTCTCAGCCGCAAGGATAAGGACTTAAGACTGCGTGCCGTGCGCGCAGTTACAGTTTCAGGCGAATGGAATCCATCATGCGATGGAAGATGCCGCCTTCCTTGACCTCGGCCTGCGTCACCAATGCGACCGATGAGATCGGTTTGCCCGCGATGGTAACGCTCAAGGTGCCGACCGGCGTGCCTTTCGCGAGCGGAGCGACCAGCCACTTGCTCGGCAGCGTCGCCGCCAGTGTCACCTTGTTCTCGTCGCCGCGGCCAACCGTGAAGTAGGGCGTGCCGTTGGCCGGCGCGATCGGCACCTCTTCCACGCTGCCCTTGTAAACTCGCAGATGAGTCGGCGCCGCCTTATGCCAATCGGGACTCACAGTCGTAAAAGTGCGAAAGGCCCAATCGAGGAGCTTGTCGGTCTCGACGCGCCGCTTCTCCATGCTCGGCGTGCCCATCACGGCCGAAATCAATTTGAGATCGCCCGAGGCGGCCGAGGCCACCAGGTGAAAGCCCGCCGCTTCAACGTGGCCGGTCTTAATTCCATTTACCCGCGCGTCGTAAAACAGCAGCGTGTTGAAGTTGCGTTGGCGAATCTTGTCGAAAGTAAATTCCTTGGCCGACGTATAGTCGAGCGCCTCCGGGAAATCGGTCACCAGCGCGCGGCCGAGCTTCACCATGTCGTTGGCGGTGGTGTACTCGCCCTCGGTCGGGAGTCCGTCGGGATTGGTGAAATGGGTCTCGCCGAGGCCGAGTTGCTGCGCTTTCCTGTTCATTTGTTCGGCGAAGGCCTCGGAGCCACCGGCGAGATACTCCGATAGCGCAACCGCGGCGTCATTGCCCGACGACACCATCAGGCCATAGAGCAGGTCCTTGACCTCGACGCGCTGGCCGACCTGCAGGAACATCCGCGAGACCGCGTCGTTGAGCGAGAGCCGCCAGGCCGCTTCGCTAATCGGAATCTGGGTGTCGAGGGTAATCCGCTTTTGCCGCAGTGCCTCGAGCGTGAGGTAGAAGGTCATCATCTTGGCGAGACTGGCCGGTTGCATGCGTTGATGCTGATTGTACGCGTAAAGTACGTCGCCGCTGCGGGCGTCGATCATGATCGCGGCGCGGGCGTCGAGCGCGAACGGCGCCGGACGATCGCCGAAGACCGCGATCCCGGTGAGCGCCATCGCGGGTGGCGCGACATGTGCCGAGCGATGCTGCGCGCGGCGTTCCTTGCTGTGGCTAGCGTGCTCCGCGGCCAGCACAAGACCGGTTGACGAGAACGCGCAGGCCAGCGCAAGCGCAATTATTCGCCGCATCACCGAACCATTGGGAGATTTCGAACTATTGGAAGACTTCATCGCCGGCCACTCCCCACCGCTGCATTTCAACGCACCACGAGATTATGGCGGGCGTGGGATGCGGGCAAGCGCAGGCCCCGTTGCGCCCATCGCGCCGGATCGCCCCGCGCGGGTTTTACGCACGCCCGCATGCGGCGCAGATGGCCGCATGCCGACGGGGTTTCCTTTGCCGCGCAATCCAAATAAAAATTCGGGAACGATTATGGACCTTTCGATAATTCTCCCGGTCGTCAACGAACGCGACAATCTGGTTGTCCTGATCCCGCGGATCCGCGCCCTGATGGAGCGTGAGCAGATCGATTTCGAGATTGTCGTGGTTGACGGAAACTCGAGCGACGGCACCCGGGAGGCGGCGACCGAACTTGGAGCGCGCGTGGTTTCCGAGCGGCGGCGTGGCTATGCGGGCGCGATGGAAACCGGCTTTGCCGAGGCCCGCGGCGACTACCTGCTGACGCTCGACGCGGACATGTCGCACGACCCGGCCTTCATCGCGCGGATGTGGCGCGCACGCACCCAGGCCGACATCATCATCGCCTCGCGCTATGTCCACGGCGGCATCGCATATACCGAGTTCCTGCGCGATTGGCTGAGCCGCATTCTGAACTTCGGGATGCGCCGGATGCTCTCGATGCCGGTGCGTGACATGTCGAGCGGTTTTCGGCTCTACCGCCGCGCGGCGCTCGCCGATGTAACGATCGAAAGCCGCAATTTTGAAGTCCAGGAGGAGGTCCTGGTCAAGGCTTACGCACAGGGTTTCAGCGTTCGCGAAGTGCCCTTCACCTATTTCCCGCGCGAGGCCGGCCGTTCGCATGCCCGCGTGCTGCAATTCGGAATCGACCTGGCGCGCGCGGCGCTGAAGCTATGGACGCTGCGAAACTCGATCGCCTCGGCCGACTATGACGACCGCGCGTTCTACAGCGTCATTCCGATCCAGCGCTATTGGCAGCGCGCACGTCATCGGATCGCCACCTCATGGGCGAGGGGCGCAAACCGCATTCTGGATATCGGCTGCGGTTCGAGCGTCATCATCCAGAGCCTCAACCACGCGATCGGCCTGGACGTCAGCATGGGCAAGCTGCGCTTTTTGAGCCGGCTTGGCATCCCGCTGGTGCGCGGATCGGCGTTCGCGCTGCCTTTCAAGGATAGTTCATTCGACTGTGTAATCAGTTCGCAGGTAATCGAGCATATAGTTTACGAAGAATCGCTCTTTACCGAAATGTGGCGGGTGCTGGCTCCCGGAGGGACATTGATCATCGGCACCCCGGATTACTCCACCCGCGGCTGGCGCATTATCGAGCCGATTTACGGCAATCTGATCCCGGGCGGCTACCGCGACGAGCACATTACTCACTATACGCGCGAAAGTCTGAGCCGGATCTTGTCGCGACACGGCTTCGAGGCCGAGGCAACTGACTATATCGTCGGCAGCGAATTGATCATGCGCTGGCGCAAACCCGCCGGTGCCGCGATTACTCAGTCGGGGTCGGTTCCGTCCGCCGCTGCGCTCTGAGACGCGACGGTAGCGATACCCGGTCGCGCCAACGAATCAGATCGAGCCGCCAGCTCGCAAAACTGGTCGCAGACTTCAGCAAAGTAGCAGCGAGATTTCACGAAATCTCGTCCCAGCGGGTCGCCGCGAGCCGAATGGAATTGGCAAGCGCGATCGAGGACTCACCCGCGGCGAGGCGGGCAAGCATCGCGGGACGGGTGGGATCACGAAATCGAAGATGCCTTTAAGCTCTTTTAGTTCCGCGGATAACCATATTCATGCGCCCCTGGTGTTTGGCCGCGGTCCGCCATGTTAAATTGATACTGTGAAGAACGAGATAATAACTGCGTCAGTGTACCTGGCTCTCACTTGCTTGATTGGCAGCATGGGTGCCGCAGGATGCGCAATTTGGTTTCCTGCTGATTCCACTCCGCAGGTGTCGTCGCAGACTACGACCACCACCACCACCACACAGGACCAGCCAGTAAGCACCACCAAGACCACGACGGTAAAAAGCAGTAGCTCATACTAATGCTGCGAACCGAATGGCCGGCGCGGAAGTTCAGCACTGAGTAAATGCTACATCCAAGGATATGAGTAAGTATAACTAATTTGGCCCGGCCGCCGGGTGGACCTTAGGGGAGATTATGAAAGAAATGAAATGCGTTCAACGTATCGCGCTTAGTGTGATCGGTCTTGCGCTGGTTACCTTCGTCAGCGCCTGTGGCACTAGCAGCAAGGAAACCACCACTACCTATGTACCGGTGACGCCGCCGTCTCAGGTCGTCGTGCAAGCTCCGCCGGAACTCCCTCCGCCGGCGCCAACCACCACCACCAGCACCACCAGCGAACGGTCTAGTAAATCATCCAGTTCCTCTCCGAGCTCGGGGACTGACTACTCGAGCAGCAGCCATAACAGCGAGTCCACGACAACGACTCCGAGTAACTAGGCAATTAGTGCGCTTGGTCGCTCAGGAAGAATGTAAATATGGATAGACTGTGTGCGGCGGCAAAGTGTGTACGGCTTGCATTAGTCGGCGCGATAACCATTGTGCTGGCGGGAACTCAGGTTCCCGCCGGACAGGTTCAAGCTGCGGAGGGTAACTCCGTAGAGTCGAGTTCCGTCAACGCCGAACACGACAGTGCGAATCTGGAGGGGCATCACCACTACCTGTCGTCGGATGAACGCGCCAATGATGCCCTCTTGATAACCGAAGTGAAGAGCGCGCTTGCTGAGGACGGCGTCGGGAAGGATGTTGCAATTGTGGTCGATTGCGATCACGGCAAGATCCTGTTGAGCGGCGTAATGAAGTCCGCGGCCGACGCCAAGCACGCTGCGGATGTTGCAGCCGGTGCTCCGGGTGTTATCGCGGTCAAAAATCAGCTCACCTGGCACTAGCACGCGGGCGGGCGGCACTGCTCATTCTCACGCGCAAGGCACTCGTCGATCTCAACCCGCAGGCCGGTCAGGCGCTGAGTTCGCCCGGCGCTCCTTCGACACTGCCGCTTACCGATCGCGATTACCGCTTTCTGCGCGAACGCGGCTGCTGTTCGCCGCCGCTGTGAAGTTGCGCCGCCTCGCGCCGTCATTGCTCATTTTCGTTTTGGTGTGATTGTCGAGTCCCCGTGGGTTATTCTGACCGCATGAGCGGATTCAACGATTTCGCGCTCGTCTGCCTGGCCCTGGGGCAGACGCAAAGCCGGTTGCAGATGGCGGAATTGGCGGGCGAGTTTCTGGCGCGGCTCGATCCGGCCGAGGCGGAGATCGCGGCGCGCTTCATGGTCGGCCGGCCGCTCGCGCAGGGCGACGAAAAGCGGCTGCAAATCAGCGGACGCGCGATCTGGAAGATCGTTGCCGCGATTACCGGGGGGCGCGGTCAGGACGACCAGGGTGAGGAGATTTTCGCCGCCGCGGCCGATTTCGGCGAGGCGCTCGAGATGCTCCTGCGGTTGCGCGCCGACGACCCCGAACCCACCCTGTCGCTGGCCGAGGTCGAGCGATGCTTCGCGGACATCGCCGCCATCGAGGGGCGCAACTCCCGCCGGCGCAAGCTTGACACTCTGCGCGATCTGTTCGAGCGCGCGAGTGCGCTCGAGGGCAAGTACCTAGCGAAAATCCTGATTGGCGAGATGCGCCACTGCCTGAGCGAGGGGCTGATGCTAGAGGCGATCGCGAAGATGGCGGGGCGACCGGTGGCCGAGGTCCGCCGCGTGAACATGCTCGCCGGCGACGTCGGCCGTGTGGTGCGCACGATGCGCGCGCCCCACGGCGAGTCCGCTGCGCCCGACGACGCACCGCCCGCGATTGCGCGAGCCGGCGGCTCCGCGCAAGCGCGGCCGCTCAAGCCGATGCTCGCGCAGCCCGCGCCCAACGTCGCCTCGGCGTGGCGGATGCTCGGCGATCGGATCGCGCTCGAACACAAACTCGACGGCGCGCGTGTGCAGATTCATTGCACGGGCGCAGGCGTACGCATCTTTTCGCGCGCCCTGAACGAAATCACGGCGAGCCTGCCCGAAGTGGTGGAACTGGCGCAACGCCTGGGCTCGCGCCACGCGATTTTCGACGGCGAGGTGATCGCGATTGACGCCGAGGGGCGTCCGCTCGCATTTCAAGAGGTGATGCGCCGCTTCGGTCGGGTGCGCGATATCGAACGGCTGCGCCTCGAGCGGCCGGTGCGGCTGTTCGTCTTCGATTTGATCGGACTCGACGGCGAACTGCTGATCGATGTGCCCTACGAGGAACGCTACGCCGCCTTGTGCGGAGTCGCGTCGTCGGCCGGTCTCGCGATGGCGACGCGAATCCTGCCCGCCACCGTGGCCGAGGGTGATCAATTTTATGCGCGCGCAATCGCCGACGGCTACGAGGGTATCGTCGCGAAGGCGCTCGCGAGTTCCTACATGCCGGGAGCGCGCGGACGCGGATGGGTCAAAATCAAAACCGCGCGCACCTTCGACCTCGTAATCGTGGCGGCGGATTGGGGCTACGGCCGGCGCCACGGATGGCTCTCGAACTATCATCTGGCGGCGCGCGACGAGCGCAACGGCAGCTTCGTCGAGGTCGGCAAGACCTTCAAAGGCCTCACCGACGACGACTTCCGCGCGATGACCGAACGCCTGCTCGCACTCAAGATCGCGGAGGAGCGCGGTACCGTGGCCGTGCGGCCGGAGGTCGTGGTCGAGGTCGCCTATAGCGATATCCAGCGCAGTCCGCGCTATGCGGGCGGCATGGCGCTGCGCTTCGCGCGCATTGTCGGTGTGCGCAGCGACAAGAGCGCCGCGGAGGCGGACACGATTGCGGCCGTAGCCGCCGCGTTCGATCGCCAGACGGTGAAGCCGCTCGAAGCGAGCGAATGAGCGGCCGTGCTTTCTTGATCAATCCGCCCTAGCGGCCGATTGGTTTTTTTGATGAGAGAAATCACACGTCCAGTCTATCGTGCATGACAGGCGGCACCTCAGAACGTGAGGCGCCGGATCAACGCCTCGGCAATCAAAAGTATCATCGCCGTCACCACCAGCCACGGCGTGAACGACGCCGTGTGCTCGAAATGAGGCCGCGACAGCGCGAGTTCCTGGGGCGACGGATTGAGTCGTCCACCGGTGGCCGACGCGAGATGTTCCAGCAGGCCGTAGTTTGGCGCGGCGCGCGGCGATTCGGCGTCGATCGCGGGACTGACGGTATAGGCGAGCGGCGGAAAAGTCTGATCGCTGCCGGGCGGGGGCTTGAGATCAATGAAATAATTGCCCGGCTTCGCCGCCTCGAGGCTGCCCGACAGTTCGCCCGGCGCGTCTTGCGAAAGGATAGCGTCGGCCCTGGACCCGTCGGGCATCCGCACGACCGCGTCGATCGGCCGTCCGGACGTGCGCGAGGTATCGCTATAGTCAGTCAGCTTGATTTCGATACGGCCGGCGCGGTAACCGAGCGCGACGTCGAACTTCTGCGCAGCCGTGCCGGTCTGCGGCGTCATCCAGGCGACGAGCTTGTCCCACAGCGGCCCGAAGACTCCATTCTCGACCCAGCGCGAGGACCAGCGTCCGCTGGCGTCGGTGGTGACGGCCAGCGCCTTGCCCGCGCCGATTTTCCAGCTCGCGACCACCGGTGCGCGCACGCCGGCGCTATTGACGAAGACGCTGAGTGTGGCCCCCGGCTTCAGGTCGGTCGAAACAAAGCCGGTGAGCGCCGGTAATTGGCGTCCGGCGAGGTCCTTCAGCACTGGATCGGGCGATACGCTGTACGGCACGAAGTCCTTCTCGACCATCGTGGTGTCGCCGCCGCGCTGGCGCACATCCTCAAGAAAGAGCTGCGGCAGATTCGAGGGGCTGTCGGTCTGATAGAAGCCGCCCCCGCCGTATTTGCTGATCGATTGGAGCAGGCCGAGGTTGGCCTCGCGGCCGATCGCAATGGTCGAGATGGTCACGCCGCCGTCGCGATGCATGCTCGAGACCAGGTCGTAGTACATCGCGGCGGTGCCGCCGGTTTCGCCGTCGGTGAGAATCACGACGTGCTTGATCGCGGCGCCGCTCTGCGCGAGCGAGCGTTCGGCCTCCTGGAGCGCCGGCATCAGGAAGGTGGTGCCGCGTGCCTTGAGCCGGTCGATCAGTTCGCTGAAATACGGACGGCTCTGGCTGACGGGTTCGAGCGGAATCACGACGAAAGGCTGCGAGTCGAAACCGATTACGCCGACGGAGTCGCTATCGCTGAGGGTCTTGAGGACGGTGAGTGCCGCGGCCTTCGCGTATTCGAGTTTATCGTTGCGGCCCATCGAGCCGGACTTGTCGATGACCAGTACCAGCGCCCGTTTGCGCTCATGGCGCTGCGGAGGTTTCATGACGACCGGCATCACGCGCGCGACCGGGCTGTCCTGCCATCCGCCGAGCCCGAAACTCTGATCGCCGCCGACCATCGCGAGCGAACCACCCTCCTCGGCGTACTGCGCGAGGGCGCTTTGCGCGGCGGGCGCGACGTGCGCGCGCGAAATATTGTTGAGTACGACCGCGTCGTAGCCCTTGAGACTTCCGTCCCATTCGCCGTTGGCCGCGACCACGGTGGTCGGCTCGAGTCCGATGCGGCGGATGACCGCGCTCAGATAGTTCGCGTCGCGCTGCGTGCCGGTCAGGATCAGGACCTTGCGCTGTGCGCCGATGCCGACCCATCCCTGCAGCGAGTCATCTTCGGGATAGGCGGCGAGCGCCGGATTCGACGGTTTGAAAACGGCCCGATAGTTGACCAGTCCCGCATTTTCGGTATGCACCGGGAAGTCGAAGCGGGCGTGGCCGGGCGCGATCGTCACGGTGCGCTGATCGAGCGTCTGGCCGTTGCGTATGATCGTGATAGTTCCTGCCGCGGGCACCGCGTTGAGGTTCATCATGGTGACGCCGAGCGCGAACGGCTCGGCCTTGGCCAGCGCGGGCGGCAGGTTCAACTGGGTCATCGCGACATCGGCGATAGATTGCGCGCCCGGTGGCGTGAAGATGTAGAGCTGGATGCCAGCCGCACGCAGCGCGCTGACGGTGTTGCCGGCCTCGCCATGGTTCTGCCAGCCGTCCGTTATCAGCACGATCGGTCCGCCACGAGCCTCGGGGCGGGCGGCGACCTGGTTGAGCGCGGCCTCAAGGTTGGTCGCCGTGGGGACGCATGCGGCGCATCCGCCGGCGCTGGTCAGTGTGGAAAGCGCGCCGCCGACGGTATCGTCGAGCGTCGCGCCGGCGAAAATTATCGCGGGATCGCCGGACCTCAGCTTCAACTGGCTGCGCAACAGATTCGCGGTGAACTCGCGCATCCGCGCTGTGATACTCGCGGAGGCGTCAATCATCGCCGGGCGCGCGGAACCCTCCGAGCGCATCACGCTATGCGGATCGGCGAGCGCTGCGACGAACAACGCCAAGACGATGGCGCGCAGCGTTGGTGCAATCGAGCGGACCGGCGTGCGCGCCTGCCACAGCCACCATGCGAGCAGAATCCCGATCGCGCCGAGCAGGTAGAGCGCCTCGGGCCGGGCAAACGTGAGGCCCCGGATCGGCAGATGAAGCGCGTTGGCGATGGCGTCGGCCTTCATTGCGATACTTCGACGACGCGGGGGCGCCGGTAAACCAGCAACGATTCAATGACGATCAGCGCGATAATCGCGGCGAGGAAATAAGCGGCCAGCGGCGCACGCACGATCGCGCTTGCGGGCATCGCACTGGCGGCCGCGGCGGGAATACTTATGGGTGAAATGTTGGTCAGGTCCGACGCCGTCAGATCCGCCAGGTTCACCGCACGCAGGGTCTTCTGCCCGCCCGCCCCCAGCAACTGATAGACGCCCTGCGAATTTACCGACGTGAATAACGTACCGGCCTGCACCGATTCCCGGCGTCCCGACGGCAGCGCGATCGCCGTCACTCCGGCGGGGACTATCCACGGCTCGCCGGTGCGATAGCCGCTGGTCTGCGCGCCGAAACCGGCAAGACTGCCAAGCATGTTCAGCGTGAGGATCGACATCGGCAGATTTTCGCGGCCGAGATAGGGAAACGGATTGAAGCCGGTGGCGACGAAGCGATGGCCCTGGCGGCTGCCGGAGAGCATCAGGCCGCCGCCGTTGCCGGTCACCACCGCCGGCATCCACGGATGCTGTCCGAGGTACTCGCCCGAACGGAAGTTGAGCAGCCGGAAATTGACTTCATCGGTGAGCGGATCCGTCGTGGGCCAACAGGCGACCTCCACCCGCGGCGCCGACTGCGCGCTGAAATTGAACACGGGATCGCCGGGCGGCGGCATCACCAGCAGCGTGTTCACGGCCGGCAGTTCCTTGGGCACCGTGTACTCGAAAATCGCGAGATCGAAGTTCGCGAGGTCTTTGGGGTTGTACGCGGCGGGCGCGCGGCTCTCGACGCTGACGCCGGGAATCGAGCGCAGGCTCGCGCCGTCGGCGGGCGTGGGGCTGACGAAGAGCACAGCCACCGGCTTGACTGCGGAGCCGGTCGCAGAGGCGGTGTTATCGAGCGCGAAACCGTCAGAGGGATCCAATTGCGCGCGATAAACCTCGGCCGGCGCGAGCTTGGGGAAATCGAACGTCGCGACCTCGCCTGAAGCGACGGTCGCCTGGGCCGCGCCGATCGGCTTGCCGTCGCCCGCGATCGTCACCTTGAGGGCCTGCGCCGCGGGACTGAAGTTGGCGACCGTCACGCGCGCATGAAGGTCCGCCGCGCCGAAAGTTTCGCGGCTCAGCGCGAACGATCCGATCGCATAATTCGCGATTGGCTGCCCCGCCATGATTGGCACGAGCCGGGCCGGGACCGGCGGCGCGATCGATCGGTAGCCGGCAAATACGATGCGCCCGATGTGTCCGTCGGAGACGAGTTGTCCGAGCAGCGTCGCCAGCGCTACCGGATCGTCCGGCGCGTCAACCACCTGCACGCGTGCAATCACTTCGTGCGCCGCGCCGATTCCGCTCACCGCGCCGCTTACCTGATGCGGTTGCGGAGCAGTGACATAGACCGTCACTTGGCCGCTGCCGCCCTCGCGATCGAGCGCCTCGTTGGTGGCCGCGAGCGCATTTTCGAAGCGAGTCTTGCCCGAAGGTGTGAGCGCCTGCATCGCGGCCGAGTTGTCGATCACGACGGCGATCGGCGTGCCTTTTTTCAGCAGGTACGGTCCGGCCATCGCAAAAACTGCGAGGCATAATGCCAGTAATTCCAGGAAGAAGGTCCAGGTGAAGCGCGGACGCCCGCCGAAGCGCTGACCGCGCATCACATGCAGGGCGCGAAACGCGAGCACGCTGGAGACCGTCGCCTGGCGCGGGCGCTCGCGCGCGAGATAAGCGATGATCAGTGCGGGCACGATCGCGAGGAAGTAGAGTGCGCCGGGATTCAGCAGGCCCATCGCGTTGAGCGGTCCCATAGCGGACTAATGCACGAGGCCGAGGTCGGACACCGCGCGCAGGAAGAAATCGTGGAAATTCGCGCCGGTGGTGTAGAGCGTGTAGTGCAGTCCGTTGCGGAAGCAGAACACCTTCATCTCACGCGCCAGCCGCAGCAGCGTTTCGCGATAGCGGTCGCGTTCGCGCTGGCCGATCGAGACGCGCACGCGCTCGCCGCTCTCGGCATCGACCACCTCGACGTCGCCGTTGAGGCCTTGGGCGTCGAGCTCGCGCGCGCCGAGGATTTGCACCGCGGTCACGTCCATGTTCGCGGCTGTGAACAAACCCAGTCCGCGCGTTGCGACGTTCGGCAACATCATGAAGTCCGAGATCAGGAAGACCTTACCGGCGCGCCGAATCGAGACCATCTCGCGCGCTAGCGCCGGCGCCAGATCGACTTCGCCACCCGGGCGGATGGCGGTCAGGCTGCGCCCCAGTTCGACGATCCGATGGCGTCCGTAAACGAACGCCGGAGGCGGCGGAGTGCCGCGCCCCGCGATCACGCGGATCATCACGCGGTCGCCCGAGGCGAGTGCGACGTAGGCGAGTGCCAGTGCCGTCGCGACGGCGGATTCGAACTTGCGATCGCGCTCAGGAAATCCCATCGAAGCGCTCGCGTCGATAAAAATGTAGGTGAGCAGGTCTTCCTCTTCCTTGAACAGCTTGATGTAGAGCTTGTCGGTGCGTCCGTAGAGGCCCCAATCGATGTAGCGGAAATCGTCGCCGTCGGAATAATGGCGAAAATCGCTGAACTCCAAAGACGATCCGCGCCGTGGCGACAGATGCGTTCCCTTGCCGAGACCCGCGAACTCGCGCCGCGTCTTGATGCGCAACTGGTCGAGGCGGGCGATGAACTCAGGCGTGAATTCTTCGGGCAGTCCGAGCATTGCTAGCGTGGGCGCTTGAGGCGCTTGACCGCCTGTTCGAGGATCGATTCGGCGCTGACGTTCTCGGCCTCCGCCTGGAAGTTGCGCAGCAGGCGATGGCGCAGCGCCGGGATGATCGCGTCCTCGACGTCCTCGTAGCCGATGGTGACGCGGCCTTCGAGCAGCGCGTTGACCTTCGCGCACATGAGCAACGCTTGCGCGCCGCGCGGACTGGGGCCAAAGCGCAGATACTGCGAAACTTCTGGAATCGCGTTGGGGCCGCCGGGCGTGCACGCGCCGATGATCGAGATGATGTAGCGCTCGACCGGCTCACCGACCATCACCTCGCGCACCAGCGTCTTTTCGGCCTCAATCAATTCGGGAGCGCGTGCGGGATCGAAAATCGATTGCACCTTATAGGAGGTTGTGCCGGTAGTGCGGTTGAGAATCTCATGCAGTTCGTCGGGCTTCGGCGCACCCATCACGACTTTGAACAGAAAGCGATCCATCTGCGCCTCGGGCAGCGGATAGGTACCCTCGAGTTCGATCGGGTTCTCCGTCGCGAGGACGAAAAACGGCGCGTCGAGCCGATAGGTGGTGCCGAAGACCGTAACCTGCCGTTCCTCCATCGCTTCGAGGACCGCAGATTGGGTCTTGGGCGTGGCGCGATTGATTTCGTCGCCGAGCACGATGTGGGCGAAAATCGGGCCAGCCTTGAAACTGAATTCACGACGGCCGTCGCTCTCGGTCAGCACCTGCGTTCCGACGATGTCCGAGGGCATCAGGTCGGGCGTGAACTGAATCCGCTTGAAGCTCAGGCCGAGGGCTTCCGCGGTCGCCTTCACCATCAGGGTTTTCCCGAGGCCGGGGACGCCTTCAATAAGGATGTGGCCACCGCAGAACAGCGCGGTGAGGACCTTTCGAATCGGGTCGCGATGGCCGACGATTACGCGGGCGACCTCGGCCTCGGCGCGCGCGAAAGTCTTGCGGAACTCGGCCACGCGCTCGTTCGGTGAAATTTGGGGAGCGGCTCCCATCGCTTCTCCTTCCTGAACAGATTGCCTTACGGGATCAGATCGCCTGATCAACCAGAACGTCTAACGAATCAAGTCGCGGTAACGCGGCGGTACCAATTGCCGCTCGTCGGGAGTGTCAGCCAGCCGCTCCGCCTTGAGCGGCGCATTGGTGTAGCCGGCCGCGGCCACCGGATGTTCGGCGTCGGCTACAGTGCGGCCCCCGTTGGCGTTGCCGACCGCCGCGCTCGGCAGGCGGAACGTCACGTAGCGGGCGTCATGGATCTCGAGTCCAGGGCCTTCGCCGGGTTTATAGAAGCGCTCGTAATTGCCGGCCTTGGGCATCTCGCCCAAGTGTGTATCGCCCATCGAGCCTTTGTCATCGCGCCGACCGCTCGGGGTGCCGCCGGATTGCGCCGGCAGGTTGTTACGCGTCTCGCTGCCGGGCCGCGGCAGTTCGACGTTGCCGGCGCCGTTGGGTTGCTTTTGCGGGCCGCTGGCGTTGGGATTCTCGCCTTCCTTGGGCGCCGCGCCAGTGCCGTTATTGGCCAGTTCGGATCCTTTGGTTTTGTCCTGCTGACCCGCTTCGGCTTCGATTTGCGCCTGCGCCTTCGAAAGATCGTTGCCCAGCTCGACCATCTTCTGATCGGTCTTGTTGCCTTTGCCGCTCCCGCCGGAACCGGCTCCCGCACCTGTGCCTTTGCCCTGACCGGCGCCTTGGCCCTCGCCGGTGCCGGAACCACTTCCATTGCCGGTGCCTTTGCTGTTGCCGCTGCCCGAGCCGCCGCCGGAGCCACCCGATGAGTTCTTCGCCATGCTGGTGCCGCTCTGCCGCTGCTGCTCGACCCGCTCGAGTTCACGCTTCATCGCGGCGAGTTCCTGGATTTTCTGCTCGGGCGGCAGCTTGGGATTCTCGAGGTCGCGCGCGACATCGCGCATCGCCTTGACCAGGTCCCGCGCAGCCGGTGTCGCCGAGGTACTGTCGAGCGCCCGCGCCACTACGCGAAGACGATGGGCGATCGCCTGATCCGGCGTCGGCACCACCACCAAAGCGACCGTGACGATCGCCAAAGCGGTCATCACTACCGCCGCCGCGGCCGCGGATCGCTTTAACGGTTCGACTAGCTTGAGCTTGAACTCGCGCCGCGGATCGAACAGGTCCATGTACGCGATAGCGCGGCGCCAGAGCATCGGGAACAGCGGCGATCGCCGGTCGCGCCCTTGCTGATTCGCCGGATTGGCCAGCGTCGCCAGCGTCAATATCTCCTGATGTCCACCGATGTGATTGTCAACAACCTCCGCCGCGGCGAGAAAGTCGTTGGCCTTTCGATAGGCCAACAGCGCCAGCACAGCGAGCGCTATCAATTCCGCGATGACGGCTCCGATCAGGATCTCACCGACCAGCAGTTCGCGCTCGTCAGTCAGGATGTAGCCGAAGTTTTCCCACGTCAGCGCCCCGATCACATCCAGACCCAGCGCGAACAGAATCGTGAAGATCAGCGGCGACGTCACATCGATCGCGGCGGTCATCGCCGCCAGGCGCGCCAGGCGCCGGCGCGATTTGCCGATTTGTTCGATAGGGTTGACCATCTGCCGCTCCGCCCGACGGCGGAAAATTGTCCTTTTGGGCTAGCCCTTCAATCCTCGTGAAATCGCGTTGAGCCGCTTGATCTCGGCGATCGCCCGCTGATGCTCCGCAAACGAGCGCGAAAAGATATGAGTCCCGTCGTTGCGTGCAACAAAATACAGGTAATCGGTGTGTGCCGGATAGAGCGCCGCCTGCATCGAGGGCAGCCCCGGGTTTGCAATCGGGCCTGGCGGCAGTCCGGCAATCGCATAAGTGTTGAAGGCCGAGGGCGTCCGCACCGCGGTCGCCGCGCGTTCAATGTCGCCTTGCGGATTATACTGGGCAGTTGGATCGGATTGTAGCGGCATCCCCAGCTTAAGGCGATTGTAAAACACGCTCGCGATAATCGGCCGTTCCTGCGCAGCGTGCGCCTCCTTCTCGACCATCGAGGCCATCGTCACCATCTCGCGCGCGGTCAGATTGAGGTCGAACAGACGCCGCTCGACGGCCGGCGTCAGCACCGCGAAAAACCGCTCCAGCATCAGCGCCAGGATTTGGTCGGTCTTTGCCAGCGGTGAGAAGCGGTAGGTCGCGGGAAAGAGGAAACCCTCGGTGCCCAACGGAAGCAGGCCCAGTTCCGCGGCGATTCGTCCGCTGCGCGCCGCCGTATCGAATTCATTTTCGCAGACCAGTCCCGCCTCCTCCAGCCTTTCGCCAATCTGACGAACTGTCATACCTTCCGGGATCGTCACCGTCACCACCATGAAGTCGCCGTTGACCAGATGGGTCAACACGGCCGGCATCGCCTCGCCGCCCTTGAAGGCATAGTCGCCGGGCTTGAGGCGCTTGGCGAGCCCGGTGAAGCCGGCGTAGAGGACGAACGCCCATCGGCTGCGGACGATCCCGGCGTGCGCAAGTTCGCGTGCGGCTGCGGTCATCGACGAGCCCTTGCGGATCGAGACAATGTGCGGTGTCGGGAAAACCTCGGTCGTACTGAAGACCAGGTGTCTGACGTACAATCCGCCGCCGATTGCTGCCAACATCAGCGCAGCCGCGAGGTATCCGAACTTTCTCATCATCAAAAAACAGCTTCAGACTAGCTTAACAGAAGTGTTTCGCGCGTGTGGATGGCTGGCCGCGTCAGCGGGCGGCGCCGGCTTCCACCTCACCGATTCTCGAGCGACCGCCGATGGTTGAGCCAGCCCTCCAGGATGATGCTCGCGGCCACGGCATCGACCGTGCCCTTGTCCCGGGTGCGCCGGCCCGACAGATCCTTGAGCCGCTCCTCGGCCTCGAAACTCGTCAGCCGCTCATCGAAGAGGTCCACTGGGAGGCTGCACGCCTCACGCAGCCGATCCGCAAAGGCGATGGCGGCGCGCGCGGCCGATCCGGCGCTGCCGTCCATGTTCAGAGGTAGTCCGACGACGACTTGGTCCACATCGAATTCGACGAGTCGGGTGCGAATCGATTCAAGGTCGCGAACGACCGAGCGACGCTCGATCGCGCCAATCGGACTGACCGCGAGCCCTGCATCATCGGCGATTGCGATTCCTATACGGCGTTTACCAAGGTCAAGAGCAGCTATCGCCATTCGGTAGTCGTCCTAATTCTATCCAGCTCATCAAACTGTCACGTAATGGAGCCGCGTTTCCTGTTGAGAAAGCTCGTGCTGATGGTTGATTGTGACACACGCGTGGCATAGCCTCGACCGCAATGCGGTGGGGGAATCATCGACACCTTTGGGTCAGGGTGGGTACGGGCCTGCTGGTCGCGCTCTTCGCGACGGTGGGTGCTATCCAGATCTTCGTGGTCGGCGTCAACGAGCGATCGCAGGAGGCCGCAGCACGGCAATTCAGCGCGATTGCTGGCCGTATCGAGCCGGAATACATCGATGAGCCGACCTCTGTCGCACCTGCGCCCGAACCCATCACGATTACCCTGACGATCGATCGCTCAGCCCCGGTGCTCTCGTATCTGGAGGAGGCTGGGCTCGACCCCGACGAGGCGCAACGCTGGGCGTGGTCCTTCGAACAGACGGCGGCGAGCGACATGCTCCAAAACGGCCATTCGCTGACCCTCTACAAAGACCCGGACAACGGCAGTCTCCGTGAACTCAAATACAACCTCGACGACCGCGTGGCGGTGCGCGCCCGGACCTACGGCAACGGCGTCATCCGCTCTTCCCAGGATCTGATTACCTACGTCTTTCGGCCGGTTACGGTAGCTTTCAAGCTTAGAGGGGATTTCTGGACGGAAGCCGAGCGCAACGATTTGCCACAACCGATCGTGGCTACACTCGCGAAGGCTTTCAAGGATCAGCATCCATTGGATACGCTTCCGCCCGGCTCGGCGGTGAAGCTCATCTACCAGGAGCGCGTCAGCCGCGACGGCACGTCTCATTTGCCGACCGGACTCGAAGCCGCGCAAATCAGTTTCGGCAAGCAGACGCTTTCGGCCTTCGCGTTTCGCGACGACAAGGGCGACGCTCATCTCTACAACGCTGACGGGGTGGCGCTGGAGCCCCAGTCATTGCGTTTCCCGGTCGAATTCCAATACATCTCCTCGGGCTTCAGCTTTCATCGCTACCATCCGATACTGCATCAATATCGGCCTCACGTCGGAGTTGACCTTGCGGCCCATTACGGCACACCGGTCAAGGCGATCAGCGACGGGCGCATCGAGACCGCCGGTTGGTGCGGCGAGTTGGGCCGTTGCGTGAAGATCGATCATGAAGCCGGGATGGTCAGCATTTACGGCCACCTCTCCGCGATCACCGAGGGTCTTCAGGCGGGCGATATGGTGCGCATCGGCCAGGTGATCGGGCGGGTCGGATCGAGCGGACTCTCGACCGGATCGCACCTCCATTTCGCGATCGAAAAGAACGGTCAATTTGTCAACCCGCTGACTGAATCGCTCGGCACGCACCATCAGGTTTCGCCGACGATGCGCGCACTCTTTGACCGCCTGAAGCAAAAATACCTTGCGGCGCTCGATCGGATGCCGCAAATCGGCAGTCATTTCATTGCGCCCCATTCGGCGGTTGCCCAGGGCGAAGGCCGTTCGGGTGTGAGCGCCGTCGCGGTGCAGTCGGCATCCGGACCGACGGGTACAGTCCGTAGGATCTCGACCTCCGGCACAAGCGGCCGCTGATTCGCAGATACTCTCACGAAAGCCGTCGCCGGCAAGCAGATGCGGCCCCGGACCCAAACCGAGTTCTTCGATCCGCCACGCCCACGCGCCATTGCCCATCGCGGCGCCAGCGGCGATTTTCCTGAAAATACCCTGCCTGCGTTTGCGGCCGCGCGTGACCTTGGCGCACCGTATATCGAGCTCGACGTTCACATGACCCGTGACGGGCACGTCGTCGTTGCCCACGACGACCACCTCAAGCGCGTCGGTGATGCGGACGGCCTCATTCGTGAGATGACGCTCGCCGATTTATCCCGCGTCGATGCAGCCTACAACTTCACGCCCTTGACGAATGCCGCTGTGGAATTTCCGTTTCGCGGCCGAAGCATCCGCGCGCCCGAACTCGCCGAGGTCTTCGCCGCCTGCCCGGATCAGCGCTTCGTGGTCGAGATCAAGCAGACCAGCCCGAGCCTCGTCGAGGCTTTGAGCGGCGTGATCGATCGCGCCGGGATGCGCCGGCGGGTGCTCGTGGCGAGCGAGCATCAGGCGCCGATCGATGAATTTCGTGCTGCCGCGCCGGACATCCCGACCAATTTTCCGACCGCCGAGGTGGCGGCGTTCCTGATGTCGTTGCCGCCCGACGCACCGCCGTTTGCTCCGCGCGGCAGGGCGATGCAAATCCCGCCCGAACACGGCTCATGGAAAATGGTGACGCCGGAGACCGTCGCCGCGGCGCATCGCATCGGCGTCGAGATGCATATCTGGACGATCGATCAAGAGGCCGAGATGCGCTCGCTGCTGGCGCTCGGCGTTGACGGCATAATCACGAACTTCCCCGCGCGCCTGCTGAAGCTCCTCGCACACCGCTAGGATCCTCTTCATATTCCTTCAATTCTCAGCCAAGCGATGACCCCGTCACGCATGGGATAAGCGCCAGGGTTCGGCTTTTCAGCGCGCCGGCGCATCTGTTACGATTCCGATGCTCTTCACCCGATTTGACGGAGGCGGTTTCCGATGAAGCTCGATACCACGCTCACTACGCGCGACCTTGCCGAAGTACCGGCCGCGGCAAAATCCGCCGAAGCGCTCGGCTTCGAGGCGATCTGGTCGATGGAGGCGGGCAACGACGGCTTCCTGCCGCTCGCGCTCGCCGCCGAACACACTCGTCGCGTCAAACTCGGACCCGCCGTCGCGATCGCCTTTCCGCGCAGCCCCATGTCGATGGCCTATCAGTCGTGGGACCTCGCCGCGCTGTCGCAGGGGCGCTTCATCCTCGGCCTCGGCACCCAGGTCAAGGGCCATATCGAGCGCCGTTACGGCGTCAAATGGGAACCGCCGGTGGCGAAGCTGCGCGAGTACGTTCAGGCGCTGCGCGCCATCTTCAAATGCTGGCAGGAGGGCGGCAAGAAGCTCTCATTTGTAGGTAAATACTACAATCTGTCGCTGATGACGCCGTTCTTCGCGCCCAAGCCGCATAACTACGACATCCCGATCTATATCGCCGGTGTCAACGAACTGATTCTGCGCACTGCCGGCGAGCTCTGCGACGGCCTGCACGCGCATCCGTTCACCTCGGCCAAATACCTGCGCGAATTCCTGCTGCCGCACGTCGAGCAAGGGCTCAAGAAGGCCGGCCGCGCGCGCAAGGATTTCACCATCACGACCACTCCGTTTGTGATCGTCGGGCGCAATGCCGACGAGATCGAGCGCGCCAAGGCCGGCGTCCGCCAGCAGATCTCCTTCTATGCCTCGACCCGCACGTACCAGGTCGTGCTCGAGACCCACGGCTGGGCCGACGTCGCGTCGAAGCTCAACGAGATGGCGGCCAAGGGCGATTGGGCGAACATGCCGAAGCTGATTACCGACGAGATGCTCGAGGTCTACGCGGTGACCGGGACCTTCGAAAATATCGGCGAGAAGGTGCGCGAGCGGTACGACGGCCTACTCGACCGCGTTAACTTTTACGTCCCGTACAAGGCGGCCTTCGACGACGCCACCTGGCGCCGCCTGTGCCAGCAGCTCAACGGTTAGAGCATAGCGATCACGCCGAGCTTCCGCCGGTGCGCCCACTCAGGGCGCGCGCGAGTCTGAGCGGCAGAAAGGTGCGGGCGAAACGCATCGCGGTTTTGAGGTCGAGCGGCCGTTCGCGCAGCGCGCGAGCGAAATAACGCCGCGCCGCCATCATGTCACCCGATTGCATCGCGCGCAGACCCTCGTAGCCAAGCGCGCTCGCATATGCGCGACGGGTGCCGCGAATCAATCCGCGCGCGGCATCGCCGTAGCGTTCGCGCACGCGCCGGATGAAGACCTCGCGATAGCGCACATATTTCTCCATCCGCGCGCCCGGCGATTCGTAGCGGTAATGCACCAGACGCTCCGGCACATAGGCGAACTCGCCTTGCTCGCGCGCGACCAGGAACAAATATGGATCTTCGTAGGCCGCCGACCGAAACTCCTCGACGAAGCCGCCGCAGGCGTTGAACGTCGTGGTGCGCATCACCGCGGTGCTGGGAATGATCGGCCACCAGCGCTCCAGCATCTCGGCCATCGTCGGCGCGTGCGCGCAATCGGGCGTGACGTAGGATTCGCGCATCGGCGCGCCGCCGGCGTCAACCGGAATCGCGTCGCAGAACACCAGCACGACGGCAGGATTTCGATCGAGCAGCGGGATCGTCGCCGCGAGCTTATGCGGCAGCCACGCGTCATCTGCGTCGAGGAACGCGAGGTATTCGCCGTGCCCGGCGGCAGCGCCCGCGTTGCGCGCGGCGGCGGCTCCTCGATTCGGCTGATCGATTACGCTGATGCGATCGCCGAATCCGCGCAGAATTTCCGCGCTCGCGTCGGTCGAACCGTCGTTGACCACGATCACTTCAACCGCCCCGTCGAAGCGCTGCGCCAGCACGCTCTCGATCGCGCCACCCACCGTTGCGGCGCCATTGAACACCGGTATTACGACCGACACCCGCGACATCGCGAGCGAGCCTAGCATATCGCGCATCGCGCTCCGCGTTACCCGGCGTTCTCCGCGTCCGATGCGATGGTAAATGGCTGGCCGCGTGATTAAGCTCGCGCCACAGGAATGCGCACGATGGCCGATTCTCCCATACCTGCCGAGCTCGACGACGCCCGCACCGATACGCGCGAGTGGCCGCGCCGCTACACCGTCGTCGTGCTCTTCGCCCTCGCTACCGCGCTCTGCTACATCGACCGCGTCAATATCTCGATCGCGATCATCCCGCTCGCTCGCGAAAAGGGCTACGACGCCGCCGCCAAGGGGCTGGTCCTCTCGTCATTTTTCTGGGGCTACCTGTGGCTGCAACTGCTCGGCGGATGGATGGCGGATCGCTTCGGCGGCAAGCGCGTACTCGCCGCCGGCGTCGCACTGTGGTCGGTCGCGACTTTCCTGACGCCGCCCGCGGCCTCGATTTCGTTCGCAGCTCTGCTCGCGATGCGCGCGCTGCTCGGCGCGGGCGAGGCGTTGAATTTTCCCGCCGTCCATAGCATCGCTGCGCGCTGGACCATCGGCTCCGAACGCGCGCGCGCGATTTCTTTGCACTTCAGCGGCGTCGCCTTCGGCACCATGATCGCCCTGATCGTCAGCCCCATGATCGTGCTCGCTTGGGGATGGCCGTCGGTCTTCTATATTTCGGGCGCGCTCGGACTCGTCTGGCTCGTGGCCTGGCAACTCAAGGCCGCCAACGGACCCGAGGAGTGCCGCGGCGTCTCCCCCGACGAACTCGCGCTGATCATGAATGAGCGCGCCGCCGAGGTGGAACTTGCCGACCGCATTCCGTGGCGGCGCATTCTGCGCGAGCCTGCGGTGTGGGCGATCGTCATCGCGCATCTCTGCAACAACTTCGGCTTTTACATCATCCTGCTCTGGCTCCCCAGCTATCTGAGCAGGATCTTCGGCGTCCCGATGGCGCGCCTCGGCGCGTTCTCGATGATCCCGTGGATCGTCGCGTTCATCATGCAGAACAGCAGCGGATGGATCGCCGACGGCCTGCAAAAGCGCAGAATGTCGTTGACCACCGTGCGCAAACTGATGCAGGGCAGCGCCTTTACGATCGGCGGACTGCCGCTCCTGGTGCTACCGCTCGCACGCACGCCCGCGATGGCGGTCGCGCTGGTCACGATCTCGATTGGCGGAACTGCACTCGGCGGAGGCGGCTTCGTCGTCAATCATTTCGACGTCGCGCCGCGCTACGCCGGCATCCTGATGGGCATCTCGAACACGGCCGCGACCGTACCCGGAATCATCGGTGTGGCCGCCACCGGTTTCATTCTGCAGGCGACCAATTCGTTCTCGGCGGTCTTCTACCTTACCGCGATCGTGTACGCGGTCGGCGCGATCTGCTACATCGCGATGGCCAGCGGCGAACGCAAAATCTGACCGTTGATGCGTTAGACTGTTACGGCCGCGTGTGTGATTACCTACATGGAGAGCGTCCATGCGGTTTGGGCTTCTGGTCCGTGCGGCGCGCGCGCTTACGCCTTCACGAAAGGTCTCATCGATAAGCGCCGCAGGACCGATTGTCCATTACTGTGGGAAGTCTGAAACCTTTTAAAGGTTTCAGTTTCCGAAAAATCAAAAGTTTTGCGCTCTTGAACGATTGAACCTGATCCCTACTTCTTGTCACTATTCGGCAGCATCCGTTCGAGCTGGGCGTGCAGATGGCCGTTGGAGGCGACGAAGCCCGCCACCTTAACCTCGCTCCGGTTGAAGCATATTTCCTCGCCGCGCAGATCGGTTACGCGGCCGCCCGCGGCGACTATCAGCGCCACGCCCGACGCGATGTCCCATTCGTTCTTCGGCGTCAACGTGAAGGTGGCATCGGCGTAGCCCGCCGCCACCAGCGCCAGCTTGTACGCGACGCTGCCGATCGCCTTGACGATCACGCGCCCCTCGTAGGCTTTCCATTCGCCGCGCGCGGTCTCGCTGCGACTCGCCAGGATCGTCGCCAAATCCAGCGTGCTGGTGTGGCTGACGGTGACGGCTTTGCCGTCGACATAGCATCCCGCGCCGCGCACGCCGCAAAACAGTTCGTGCTTGATCGGGTTGTACGTGACCCCCATCACCGGCACGCCGTTATCGGTCAGCGCGATTGCGACGACGAACTCCGGTATCCCCTTGATGAACTCCTTGGTGCCGTCGAGCGGATCGACGATCCACACGCGCTCGCAAGTCAGCCGATCGTCGTTATCGACGGTCTCCTCCGAGAGCCAGCCGTATGCGGGAAATGCGTCGCGCAAGATCTGCTTCAGCTTGCTGTCGGCCTCGAAGTCCGCGGTCGTCACCGGATTGTTTTTGCCCTTGGAATCGATCTGGTAGCCGCCGTCGCGAAAGTAGCGTTGCAGAATTTCGCCTGCGGCCATCGCCGCGCCGCGCGCCACCTGCAGTTCGCGATCGTACGCGGTCGCCGCGGGCTTTGAGGCCTCGTGCCCTGAAGCGGTTGAGGGAGCCGTTGCGGGATTCGTCCGTGTCGTCATTAATTCGCGTGCATCTCCGCCTGCGCTTCAGGATTTTCCGCTCTTCGCGCGCTTGCGCAGGACCTTTTCATAAGCGCCCGTCAGTTTCGCCATCATCGCCTCGCGCTGCTCGAACAGGCGGCGCGGCTTGCGCGCTTTACGCCGCGCCAGCGCATAGGCGGTGATCAGCGGCAGCGCCACCGTCGCGTCCACATAACAGACCACCGTGTCCGGCAACCGGTCGGGATCGATCTTACCCCAACTCACGGCCTCGTTGGGCGTCGCTCCGGAAAGGCCGCCGGTGTCCGGCCGCGCGTCGGTCACCTGCAGGAAATAGTCGTGGCCCTTTTCCGCCACGCCCATCACTTCCTGGATCTGCGGTTCGGTCTGCAGCACGAAATTCTTGGGCGAGCCGCCGCCCAGGATGAACACCGCGCTCTTCATTCCCGCGGCCTTGGCCGCATACACGATCGCCGCCGTCTCGTTGACGTCCGTCAGCGGATCGAGCCGCAGCTCGTAGCCCTCGAGCTGCAGCGCCGCCAGGTTCATCCCGATCGACGAATCGCCCGGCGACGAAGTGTAAACCGGCAGCGCATGCTTATACGCCGACGCCAGCAGCGATCGGCGATCGAGCTTCAGCACCCGCTCCCGCTCGGCGACGTAGCGTCCCGCCATGAAATGAAACTCCGCCGTGCTCATCGCGCGCTGAAATTCGGGCTGCCGCGCAATCTCGCGAAAAAACGCGTCGGTCGAGAGCAATACCCGGTAGTCGAAAAAAATATCATAGATGCGCACCACGCCGGCCTTGCGCAGCTTGATATCGTCGGCCTCCGCCGAGCCCTGGAACATCTTCAGGCCCAGCCCGAAATGAGTGTCGTGATAGAGATTCGCGCCGGTCGAGACCATCCAGTCCACGAAGCCGTTTTCGATCAGCGGGATGATGCACGACATGCCGAGGCCGGCCGGCGTCAGCGCGCCGGTCAAGCTGACGCCGACGACCGTGTCATCGGCGAGCATCTTGTCCGCGAACAGGCGGCACGCGTCGCGCAAACGGCGGCCGTTGTAGGCCAGAAAGGCGCTATCGACCAGGTCCGCCGCCGTCATTTTGCCGGTGACGGCCTTGGGGTTGATCTGAGCGCCGGAGATGCGCTCGACTGCGGTTTTCTTTGCTGCCATCGATATTCGCCAATCCCCAACGGTCGCTGCGGGCATGCTGATGGTTACTCGCCGTGCGCTGCCGGGCAGGTTACGCCCGCCCTCTGAAACAAAGCTCCGCGATCCTAGCGGGCGCCGTCGCCCGATTCCATCGCCTCCGCCGGTTTGCGCCTCCATCGCCGGCAACCTAAGATTGGCAACCAGGGGACCTCTCAGCGCGGGGACAACAACATGGCGATTATCGCGATTACCCAGCACCTGGGCACGCGCGGCGAATTACTCGGGCGGACGCTGGCCGACCGTCTCGGGTACCGCTTCATGAACGTGCAGGATCTCATCGACGAGGCGTCGAAGACCTATCACATGCCGCCCGAACTCCTGGTCGTGGTGGACGAGCGCCGTCCCCATTTCTGGGAGCGTCTCAAAACCGACACCGCGCGCTTCATTCCCATCTTCAAGTCGGTGCTGCTCAAGCACATGGCGCAGGATCGGCTGGTCGTGCTCGGTCGATCGGTCGCGCATCTGATGCCCGATTATGGATGCGGCCTGCGCCTGCGCCTGGTCGGTCCCCTCACTGAGCGGGTCAAGGAAGTTGCCGCCGAGGAGAAACTGGCGCCGGCGGTGGCCGAGCGCCGCGTGCGCGATTACGATCGTGAAGTTCGTGCACGCCTGCAGGTGCTGTTCGAAATCGATATCGAGGATCCCACGCTCCACAACTTGACGCTCAACACCTTCACGACGCCGATGCCGCTGCTGATCGCGATGCTGGCGGCGGGCGTCGCTGAAATCGATCGCGCCGTCGGCCCCGAGCAATGGCGTCTGATGCGCGATGCGGCGCTCGCCGCCGAAGTGCGCGCGATGTTGCTGGTGCATCCGAAGATCGGGCACGCCCCGCTCGTAGTGAATTGTGCGAAGGGCGCGGTGCGGGTTAATGGCCCGGGACTGGTGCCGCCGTGGGACGATCTGATTGGCGACGTTGCGCGCAAGGTCGAAGGCGTCACCTCGGTCGAAGTCAACGCGGAGGAATCGCCCGCCCCCATCCGCCCCAGCTGAGCCCCCTTTGAGTAACTCGGCTGCATCCCGCGCCCGTCAATTCTGAGAGTTCGTGAAGGAATTGATCGGAGTCAGGAAATGAAGCGATGGTCGAGCAAAGCGGCCACCATGGCGGTGCTGTGGTGTCTTCTATTTTTGTGCTCGCCCGGACCGGCGAGCAGTGCGCCGAGTCCGCAATTTTTCCGCGCCCACCTTGGCCAAGTGTTTTGTGTAAATCCTAGCGGGATGGGTGGTTGCGAAACCTCGATTAGCGCCGCAGTCGCCAAGATCACCCAGAAAAGTGCGATTATTTTCGTTGCGGCCGGCACCTACCACGACAATGTTTCGATCAATACCGGCCGCGAGCCAAAGGAGTTGACGTTAACGATTATTGGCAACGCGGGAGCCGCCACGACCGTGATCGACGGTGACGCGGCGGGTGCGATTTTTACGATCGGATCAAAGGCAAATGTTTCGTTGTACGGTCTGACGCTCACTGACGGAAGCGGCGGTCCGGCGGAAGGAGGGACCGGGGGTGGCGGGATTCTAGCGACCGGAGCGATGCTTAGTCTCTACGCCTGCATGGTGGATGGTAACGAGGCCGATATCGGAGCGGGAATCTACGCCAGTGACGGAAATTTGACGATCGACAATTCGTCGATTACCAACAACCTTGGCCAAGGCAACGATGCTGAAGGAGGCGGAATCTACTTCACCTCGAAGCGGTCTCATCGGCTGATACCGTACAAGCTCAAAATTTTCGACAGTACGATCGATGCGAATTCAGCGACCTTCGGTGGCGGCGTATTCCTCGCGGGTTGGGGTCTCCCACTCAGACTGAGTGCGGAAATTACCGACAGCGTCATCAGCAACAACGTGAGCCTCACTACTGCCGACGCTTCTGGTCAGGGTGCCGGCGTGTGGTTCAGCTTCGCCAGACTGACGATTACCAACACCACAATCAGCGGGAACAATGCGTCTGGTGTTATGGGTAGAGGGGGCGGGATTCTGCCTTTTCTCTGCGATGCGACCTTGAACAACGTGACGATCGCGAACAATTCAGCGGGCGGCGAGGGTGGCGGAATCGGTGGCGTATTCGTTGGAGTCATTGGTGGAGGCGCCGATTTAAGGCTACTCAGATTCGTGATCAGCAACTCGATCGTTGCCGGCAACCATGCGGCGCAGAGCCCAGATTGCCAATCCGGAACGCTACCGATCGTCTCACACGACTACAACTTTATCGGTGATGTGACGGGTTGTACGTTGAGGGACAAGACCGCACACAACATCTACTACGGCGACCCGCTGCTCGGCCCCTTAATGAACAACGGTGGGACGACCGACACTCAGGCGCTGCTGCCCGGCAGCCTGGCGTTGGGCACAGGCAATCCGGGAGTCCCGAACGGGAAGGACGGCCGTTGCGCGGCAGCTGATCAAATCGGCACGGCGCGCAGTAAAGGTGATTGCGACATGGGTGCCTATCAACTCCCGGACTGAGAAGCGGGATCGGTGCTCTACGAGTACTAGGACTCAGCGGGCAGCTCCCTAGATCGCTAATGCGAGATACAAGAGTCCCGGCTGCTCACGTCGGCGTCAGCATTTCCCCAGGATTCTTGGCATACTCACAATGAACGGGGGGCGGTCCAGCCGCCCGTTGCGCAACCGTGAAACCCTTCCCCGCAAATTTACGGCGAAGATGTTTCACGTGAAACATCTTCGCAATCCTTGCGCTATTTCTCCCCCGCTCACGCGCCCGCGAAAGGTCTCAACGGTATCGCACGCAAGACCTATCATCCGCGCTCACCGTGGGAAGTTTGAAACCTTTCAAAGGTTTCAAGAAACAATAAGTTTTGCGCTCCTCAACCACCGCCTGACGCGCGGAGTACATGCGACCTCCTTCGACTCTCTCAGGATGACATGCGATGGTGCAGCGCCGGGGACGCGCCGCCCTTTTGTACCCGCGTGATCGCATGTTATGGTCGCGCTTCCTCCGGGATTTCAATCAAGTCCGCCATGCGCCAACTCGTCATCTTTATCGCCACCGGAGCCTGGACCGGATACGCGCCGTTCGCCCCCGGCACCTTCGGCTCGATCGTCGGCCTGATCGTCGGATGTCTGGTTTTCGCGCCCATCTGGCGCCGCTCGCCGGCCGCCTTCCTGATGGTGTTCGTGCTTGTTTTCGTGCTGGCGTGCTGGATCGCAGGCAGCGCCGAAAAGATGCTGGGCGAGCATGACAGCTCGAAAATCGTCCTCGACGAAGTCCTCGGCATGGTCGCGACTATGTTCATGAACCCGACCGGATGGATTTCGCTGGCCGCCGGTTTCGCGCTCTTTCGCATCTTCGATATTATCAAGCCGTTTCCAGCGAGCCTTATCGACCGTCGCGTGCGCGGCGGTGCAGGTGTGATGCTCGACGATATAGCCGCGGGCATCTATGCGAACCTCGTGTTGCAGGCGGCCCGCCGACTACTCTGAATCGGCGGCACGGCATTGCCGCTATCGGCGCGTCGCGCGACGCCCGTGAAGGAGCCCAGCGATGATTCAACGAGCGGTAATACTTTCCACCGGCGACGAAATCACCACCGGCAAGGTGGTCGATAGTAATTCGAATTATCTGGCCGACAAGTTGAACGAGATCGGCATCGACCTGATCGCGGTGCTGACCGTCGGCGACGTGCCCGAACGGCTGGAATGGGCCTGGCGGTCCGCGCTCGAACTGGGCGACGTGGTGCTCTCGACCGGCGGTATCGGACCGACCGCCGATGACCTTACGACGGAGACCATCGCGCGCCTGACCGGCAAGAAATTGTGGCGCCACGAACCCTCGGTCGATCACATGCGGCGGCTGTTCGAATCGGTGGGCCGCGTGATGCCCGAGAACAACATCAAGCAGGCCCTCTTTCCCGAAACCGCGGAAGTCATTCCCAATCCGCTGGGCACCGCGCCCGGCTTTCGTATGGCGGTGCTGCACGGTAATCACACCGCGCATCTGGTCGTGATGCCGGGAGTGCCGCGCGAGATGAAGCCGATGATGGAGAACGAAGTCATTCCATGGCTGCGACTCAATCGCGGCAGCGACAAGGTCTTCGCCACGCGCATCTTTCAGACCTTCGGCATCAGCGAGTCCGGCCTGGACGAAGCGGTCGCCGGCTTGATCAAACCTGAGGAGGCCAAGGTCGGCTTTCGCGCGAGCTTTCCCCAGATCTCGATGAAGGTGATGGTCGAGGATGTCGCCGGCGCCGCCGAGCAGCGGCTCGAGGAATTGAGCCAGCGTGTGCGCGAGCGCGTCGGCGAATACATCTATGGCGAGGGCGAAGTCTCGATGGAGGAAGTGGTAGGGCGCCTCCTCACCGAGAAGAAACTCAAGCTGGCGGTGGCGGAGTCGTGCACCGGCGGCCTCATCGGCCATCGCATCACCAACGTCGCGGGCAGCTCTGGCTACTTCGAGGGTGGCCTTATCACCTACTCGAACGACATGAAGGTCAACGTCCTCGGCGTGCGTGAGGAGACCCTCAAGGCCCATGGCGCCGTGAGCGAGGAGTGCGTGCGCGAGATGGCCGCCGGAGCGATCGAGCGGGCCGGTGCGGACGTCGCGATCGCGACGTCGGGTGTCGCGGGACCGGGTGGCGGCAGCGCGGAACATCCGGTGGGCACGGTCTGCATCGCGCTCGCGGCCAAGGGCGTGTCGGCCTCGCGCCGCTACCAGTTTCGCGGCAATCGCGAGTGGGTGAAATTATTGACTTCGCAGGTCGCGCTCGACTGGCTGCGGCGCTATGCGCTGGGATTGCCGATCGGCGGCGAAGCGACGATCTTCCGCCGGTAATGCATCGCCTCAAGGTGCGCCGCGCTTTCGAGTCGCGGCTCGAGCGGAAGTCCGCATGACGCCCGGCAGTGTGGAACATAATTCGTGTTAATTATTCTCGCCGGACTCTTCGCACTCTCGATCGGTGCAGGCTTCGTCGGCGCGCTGTCGGGCCTCGGCGGCGGCGTTTTCATCGTGCCCGGCCTGGTTATCCTGGCGCACATCCCGATGCATATCGCAGTCGGCGCGAGCTTGATTTCGGTGGTTGCGACCAGCGCCGGTGCGAGCGTTGCCTTCGTGCGCGACGGCTGGACCAACCTGCGCGTCGCGATCATTCTCGAGTGCGCCACCGTCACCGGCGCGGTGGTCGGCGCGTACATGGCCGGTCTCATTTCGCCGCCGATCCTCGAACTGTTGTTCGCGCTGATGATGCTGCAGTCGGCGTGGTTCGCGATGAAAAGTCAGGGCGAGTTCTTACTGCCGCAATCTGACGTGCTCTGCACACGCCTGCGTTTGGGTGGGCAAACGCCGGACGATGACGGCACGATGCGGTCCTATGGCGTGGTCAATCTGCCGGGCGGCGCGGCCCTGATGGTGATCGCGGGTATGATTTCGGGGCTGCTGGGGATTGGCGCCGGTGCGGTCAAGGTCACCGCGATGGATTACCTGATGAAGTTGCCGCTGAAGGTCTCCAGCGCCACCAGCAACTTCATGATCGGCGTGACGGCGGGTGCGGGCGCGCTGGTGTTTCTATCGCGCGGCGATGTCGCCGCCACCGTTGCGGCGCCGGTTGCGCTCGGCGTCACCGCAGGCGCGCTGATTGGCGGGCGCGTGCTGCCATGCGTCAACGTCGGCGCGCTCAGAAGGCTCTTCGTCATAATCCTCGTCCTCATCGCGATCGAGATGGGCTGGCGCGCCTTTTCGAGGATTTGAATGGATCCTGAGACCGCTTTTGCGACGGCCGAGGAAGATCGCATCCTGCGGACCTGGACGCCGCTCATTCTACGCATCATCCTGCTGTTCAGTTCGATCGTGATGGCGCTAGGAATCGCGCAATCGCTGGCGTTTGCGCCCGGGTTTTTCGTGCGCCGTTTTCATGCGATTCAGAGCAGCGGCCAACTCCACGCACGCGATACCGTGGCGCAACTCCTGGATGAAATGCGCCACGGCGATCCGCATGGGACGATGACGATCGGGCTTTATCTGTTGACGCTGGTGCCGTTGGTGCGGGTCGCCTTCACCTTCGGTCTGTTTCTCCAGGAGCGCGATTTCGTCTATGTGACAGCTACGGCCTATGTGCTCGGCGCCTTGGTCGTGGGCGTGATGCTCGGACGGATCGGCTAGCCCGCAACGCCCGGTGGCAGCGCGCAGAACTCGGGGAGAGATTAAGATGGAGATAAAAGGAAAGGTTGCGGTGGTCACCGGCGGCGCATCGGGAATCGGGCGCGCCACGGCCGAGATGCTCGCGGCGGGCGGCGCCGCGATCGTCATCGCCGATCTGGTCGAAGCGGCGGGTCACGAGGCCGTCAAAGCGATCGAAGCGGCAGGCGGCCGCGCGGTTTTCGTCAAAGCGGACGTAACTGACGAGGCCGACACGCGACGCATGCTCGAGACCGCAACGCAAAGATTCGGCGGCCTGGATATTCTTTACAACAACGCCGGTATCGCGGTCGGAATTCCGGGCTATCCGCGGGCCGAGATCAAACGCTGGCGACGGGTCATCGAAATCGATCTCATGGCAGTGATTCTCGGATGCCATCTCGCCGCGCCGCTGATGGATCCGAAGGGCGGCGCGATCATCAACACGGCGTCGATGGCGGGCTTATATCCCTACAAGGAAGACCCGGTGTACGGCGCCGCCAAAGCCGGCGTGGTCAATTTCACGTACTCGCTCGCGCCATGGGCGGCCAAGCGCAATATCCGGGTGAACTGCGTATGTCCGGGGGTGGTCGATACGCCGCTCGTGCGCAAAGGGATCGAAGCGGCGAAGCGGGCAGGGCAGACCGCGGGGGTGCCCGCGACGATTATGCAGCCAAGCGCAATCGCCAATGCCGTGCTGTCGCTGATTAAGGACGACAGTATTTTTGGACGGGCGCTGGAGGTGAGGCCTTCGGGGCCGCGTCTGATAGAGACGCCGATGGCACCGGGAACGCGGCGATGAACGCCTCCGAAAAATTCGAGAACGGTGCCCACGCGCTAAAGCACGAGCACCGCTCCCGCGAGTGATTAAAGCCAGATCGTTAGAATGTAGACGATGATGCGGTTAGTTGCCGCGCATCGCCTCGGCGGGCTTCATGTTGCGCTCGAGGCACCAGCGATCGATGACCTCGGCGTTGAAGCGCCAGTCGGTTCCGATCCGGAAACCTGGCAGCTCGCCGCGGCGAAGAAGCTTGTAAATGGTTGATGGATGAACGCGAAGGTATGCCGAGAGTTCCCTCACCGTCATCACGCGGGGCAAGTTATATTTGGGTTCCGCCACGTTGTTCTCTCCAATGCGTGTCGCCGCTCACAAATAGTGGCAGTCGACATTCGCTGAATTCCTAAAGCCCTGCTGCTGGATTAAGCCTCATTTGATAACACCAAGCGTAGCGAAAAACACAAATACGGGTCAAGAGGGAATGGTTGCGATTTCAACAGGCTTCTCAATGCCACGCTGCGATTGGTAACCCATGCACTTAGTCTTTATTATGCGTAGCTAACTCTTAATACAAGCTGCTTCGTCTTGCAAGCTCTCATCAGGAGAATTGGTGCAAATGCTTCGATGTAATCCTCATCTATCCTTGGCAATGCTGTTCTTTCTTGCCTTGGCGACCACCGGTTCCGCCTGCGCCGGATCATCGGAGCTGTCGATTCAAAGCACCGCATTTGCTGCAAACGGGCCAATTCCTGCCGTATACACCTGCTCGGGCGACAATAAATCACCCGCACTCACGTGGAGCGGAGTACCCACCGCTACGAAGGCCATGGCGCTAATCGTCCGTGACCCCGATGCACCGATGGGATCGTACGTGCATTGGGTGATCTTCGATTTGCCGGCAAACGCGACCGGGCTGCCCCCAGCGGTCCCAACGACGGCGACGCTCGATAACGGCGCGGTGCAGGGCGCCAACGGTAGCGGTAAGAGCGGTTACCAAGGTCCGTGTCCGCCGCCCGGTCCGGCGCATCATTACCATTTCCGGCTCTACGCGCTCGACCTGAAATTGGACCTGGCGGCAGGCGCGGATGCCGCCGCGGTCGAGCAGGCGATCAAGAGACATGTGCTGGCGTCGGCTGATTTGGTTGGAACGTTCGCGCGATGACGCGGTTGTGCGCGGGCGGGCGTGCGGATAATCGCGGACGGTCGTGATAGAAATTTCATGATGCGGCTGGAGGCAAAATTTATCAGCTCCGCCTTCGCGCTCGGCGACTGTCCGCGTTGGGAGCGCGCGGAAGTGGCGCTGGCGGGACGCTCGAACGTCGGCAAGAGTTCGCTGCTGAACGCGCTGGCGGGAAGCAAGGGGCTCGCGCGCACGAGCAAGACGCCGGGGCGGACGCGGTGTCTGAACTTTTTCGAGGTCGGGACAAATCTCGCGCTGGTGGATCTGCCGGGTTACGGCTTTGCGAAGATGTCGCGCAGCGACGCGGCAAAAATTGCGGCCTTGCTCGCCGACTATCTGCGCGAGCGCCGGCAACTTGCGGGGCTCGTGATGTTGATCGACGCGCGGCGCGGACCCGAGCGCGAAGAGCTCGATCTGGCGGCGGCCGCGCGCGATCGCGGGCTCGAACCAATCGTGGTCGCGACCAAGAGCGACAAGATTCGCAACGCCGAACGGCCGCAGATCCCGCGCCGGTTCGCGGCGCTCGCGACCGCCCCTATCATGTGTTCGGCCTTCGACGGCGAAGGGCTCGGCGAATTGCGCGGGCGTATCCTCGATTGTGCGCGGACGGCCGGCGGTGCGCGCCGCGGTCGCGCGATTGCGGACGCCTGACCGCATTTTAAAATGTCGCCCGAAGTCAGCGTCGTCATACCCACCTATAATCGTGCGCAATTGGTGCTCGCGGCGATTGCGTCCGTGATCGCTCAACGCGCCGTGCATCTGGAATTGATCGTGGTTGACGATGGCTCAACCGATGACACCTGGCGCGAACTGGAGCGGACGGCCGCGGCGGCGAATGCCGAGCATGCCGATCGCATCGCGATGCGGGTCGTGCGTACGGAAAACCGCGGTGTGGCGGCGGCGCGAAACACCGGCGGCGCGCTGGTCTCGGCGCCATTGATCGCGTTTCTGGATTCGGATGATGTTTGGGGGCCGGACAAGCTCGCCTGCCAGGTCGAGTACATGCGCGCGCATCCGCAATATGTGATTTCGCAGACTGACGAATACTGGCTGAGTAACGGTGGACGGGTGAATCCCGGCCTGCGCCATCGAAAAGCGGCAGGGGATATCTTTTGCGACTCGTTGCGGACCTGCCTCGTGACTCCGTCCACCGTGATTATCCGCACTGCGCTGCTGCGCAGGTTGGGCGGCTTCGACGAGGACTTTACGGCGGCGGAGGACTACGATTTGTGGCTGCGCATCCTGGTGCGGCATGAGATCGGTTTGATTGCGGAGTTTCACGCGACGCGCCGATCCGGGCATCAGGGGCAACTTTCTGCGACAGTTCCCGCGATCGATCGTTTTCGTATCCTCGCGCTACTGAAACTCCTTGCCGGGCAGGATTTGAATTCTGTGCAGCGGCGTGCAGTGTGCGAGGTGCTGGCGGAGAAATGCGGAATCTACGCGAAAGGCCTGGCGCGGCGCGGACGGGATGATCTGGCGCCGTTGATTCTTGAATTCGCCGCAAACGCCGGCGGTGTGTGGCGCGAAAGAGGCGAGGAAGCGACGGCCAATGCGGCCGCGGCGGCGATGCGCGCGCATATCAAAAGCCGTCACTTAGAGAATGAATTGCGATGAGAACGACCAGCATCGAAGTAGGGGAGACCGACGACGCGATTCGCCAATGGGCGGCGCAGCGTCATCTACCGGAGGCTCATCTGCGGCGTTGGTTGGCGCTCGCGGATCAGGATCGCGCGGCGCTATTGGAACTGGCCGAAGGGCTGCGGCTGCGCACGGGACAGTTGGTGACAACGTTGGAACTGGTCGAGGAGATCGCGGTGCGCGAAAGCGCGACGATCGGAATGATACTGGTCCGCCCGGAAATCCGGCGGATACTTGACGGGACCGGTTCGGCGCCGGGGCGGGCGCGAGCATTGATCGATACGCTGCGCGTGATCCGATTTCCACGTCTGAAGCGTGCTGCCGATCGGCTCAGTGTGGAAATCGCGGAACTGGGATTGCCGCACGGCGTAAAGGTGGTCTTGCCGAAGGCACTCTCCTCTGATGAGGTCAGGGTCGAGATTTCGGCGCATGGCGCGGCCGATCTGGGGCGGCTAATCGATTCAGTTGCGCGGGCGCGCGCGGGCCTTGGACGGATTGCCGATCTCATTGGCGGGGCCGATTCGATTGACGATGAAGTTTGAACTGGACGCGATCCATATTGAGGAGGGCGTGCGCACGAGCGCGCTCGCGCGGCGCGTGGCCGGCGCAGCGCCGCCGGAAGTTGCGGTGAGCTACGTCGCCGATGGTCGCGAAGCCGCGCGTCCGCATGCGGGCAGCGCGGATTCGTTCGGCGCGGGTAAGCGCCGGATGGTGATCATGCGGCGGCGTGCGCCGTTCATGATGGCGTGCCCGGCGGGGTCGTCGGACTTCGCCTGCTGCGGCTACCTGGTACTCACGCTCGCGTCGAATTGCCCGATGGACTGCGGCTACTGTTTTCTCCAGGAATATCTCGCGGACAATCCAGGCTTTCAGGTTTATGCGAACTACACGGACGCTTTCGACGAATTGGAGCGGCTACGGCGTAATGCGCCGGCCCGCGGATTTCGCGTGGGCACGGGCGAACTGGCCGATTCGCTGGCCTTCGATTCATTGACCGGAATCAGCCGCGAACTGGTCGAATACTTTTCCGGCCGCGACGACCTGACGCTCGAATTCAAGACCAAGACCGACGAAATCGAGAATCTGCTCGCGATCGATCCGAAGGGGCGCACGCTAATTTCATGGACGCTGTCGCCGGAGCGGGTCTTTCGCAGCACGGAACATCGCACGGCGGCGCCGGCGGCGCGAATCGAGGCGGCGCGGCGCGTGCTGGATGCGGGCTACCGGGTGGCGTTTCATCTGGACCCGATAATCGCCTACGCCGGGGCCGAGCGCGACTACCTGGCACTGATCGAGGAACTCTTTGAGGCGATTGCGCCGGCGCAAATCGCGTTCATCAGCATGGGTGGATTGCGCATGACGCCGGCTCTCAGAGCGGCCGCGCGACGGCGCTTTCCGGACGATCCGATGCTGGTGGGAGAAGAGGTGCTGGGGCAGGACGGGCGTTATCGCACGTTCACGCCGCTCAGACTGAAGCTCTATGCGGTGCTGAGCGAGCGGATCAAGCAATCGAACGCGAAGTTGCAGACCTATCTGTGCATGGAAAGCGCGAGCGTGCATCGGCGCGTGTTTGGCGAATCGGCATTGCCGCCGGCGGCATTGGGCGCACGGCTGGCCGGGGACTGAGCGATGGCGAAGCGCGGCAACGGCATCGTGAGCATCGCGGCGGCACGCAAGCGGTCGGCGCCCGCAGCGACGGTCGCGGGCTCGAACGGGCGGATGGGTACTTCCAGGATCAGAAGTACGGTCGCGGGCAGCGACAATCGCGCACGGCCGATCGGCGTGTTCGATTCGGGCATCGGCGGCCTGACGGTGCTCAAGGAACTGATTGCGCTGCTACCCGGTGAGGACTTCATCTACCTGGGCGACACCGCGCGACTGCCATACGGCACCAAGTCGAACGAAGTGATCGTGCGTTACTCACGCGAGAACACTGAGTTCCTGCTAGCGAAGGGAATCAAGCTGTTGGTGGTCGCGTGCAACACTTCGAGCGCGGTGGCGCTGGGCGAAATCGCGAGCCACACCATGGTGCCTGTGATCGGCGTAATCGAGCCGGGTGCGCGCGCGGCGGTGAAGGCTTCGCGCACGGGCAAGATTGGCGTAATCGGCACCGAGGCGACGATCGCGTCGGGCGCGTACACGCGGGCGATTCAGAGTTTGCGGCCCCGCGCGGAGATTTACACGCGCGCATGTCCGCTGCTGGTGCCGCTGGTGGAGGAGGGTTGGACCGACAACGATATCGCCGAACGCACCGTCGCGCATTATCTGGAAAGCCTCAAGGCGAGCGGCATCGACACGCTGCTGCTGGGCTGTACGCATTACCCGCTGCTGCGCGGGGTGTTCGAGCGGGTGCTCGGGGTGCGGGTCAAGATCGTCGATTCGGCGATCGCGACGGCGGCGGCGGTGCGCGAGAAGCTGGCCGCGCTAAAGCTCGCGCGGCGCGGCGAGAAGGCCGGCGCACAGAGCTTTTTCGTAACCGAGACGCCCGACCGGTTCGTGCGGGTGGGGCGGCGTTTCATCGGGCCGCGGGTCGAATCCGCGGTGCGCATCGAACGCTGAAATGCGGCGCACGGTGCGCTACAATCATAAAAATTCGCCCGCATCCGACAGCGGCGGGCATTTCCATTTGAGTTGACTCGTACAACATGGCTTCATCCCTGACCCTGGTCGCACGCAAAATCTTCGGTTCCAGAAATGAGCGGGAACTGAAACGGATGCGTCCGATTGTCGAAGAAATCAATCAACTTGAGCCCGCCGTCGCGCAGCGCACCGACGAAGAATTGCGCGCGAAGATCGCGGAGTTGAAGGCGCGCATCAGCGCGATCGAGGATCGCGACGAACGCGCCTATGCGCTCGACGAGGCGCTGCCGGAGGTCTTTGCGATCGTGCGTGAAGCGTCCAAGCGCACGCTCGGCCAGCGCCATTTCGACGTCCAATTGATCGGCGGCATGGTGCTGCATCAGGGGAAAATCGCCGAGATGAAGACCGGCGAGGGCAAGACCCTGGTCGCGACTCTGCCGGCGGTGCTCAACGCGCTGAGCGGGCGCGGCGTGCACGTCGTCACGGTCAACGATTACCTGGCGCGGCGCGACTCCGAATGGATGGGGCGCATCTATAATTTTCTCGGGCTGAGCGTCGGGGCGGTGGTGCATGGCGTGACCGATCAGGAGCGCAAGCTCGCCTACCAATGCGACATCACGTACGGCCAGAACAACGAGTTCGGTTTCGACTACCTGCGCGACAACATGAAGTTCAACCTGGAGGATTACGTCCAGCGCGAGCACAATTTTGCGATCGTCGATGAGGTCGATTCGATCCTGATCGACGAGGCGCGCACGCCGCTGATTATTTCGGGCGCATCCGAGGAATCGACGGACACCTATTACGTGGTCGATCGGGTGATACCGCGGCTCAAGCTCGAAGAGCATTACACGGTCGATGAAAAATTGCGCACGGTCGCGACCACGGAGGAGGGCGTGACCAAGGTCGAGGAGCTGCTCGGGGTCGAGAACCTTTACGATCCGCGCAACATCCTGCTGCTCCATCACGTGAACCAGGGCCTGCGGGCGCACGTGCTGTTCAAGCGCGACGTCGAATACGTGGTCAGGGACGGCCAGGTGGTGATCGTTGACGAGTTCACCGGGCGCCTGATGCCTGGGCGGCGTTGGAGCGACGGGCTGCACCAGGCGATCGAGGCGAAGGAAAACGTCAAGATCGAATCCGAGAACCAGACGCTGGCGACGATCACGTTCCAGAACTACTTCCGCATGTACAAAAAGCTCGCCGGCATGACGGGCACCGCGGACACCGAGGCGGTCGAATTTGCGGAGATTTATCGCCTCGAAGTGATGGTGATGCCGACCAACAAGGCGATGATCCGCACCGACCATCACGACGTCGTTTACAAGACCGAGCAGGAAAAATTCGACGCCGTAATCGAAGACATTCGCGACTGCTACGAGCGTGGGCAGCCGGTGCTGGTCGGCACGGTCTCGATCGAGAAATCCGAGCGCGTCGCGAATCAGCTCAAGAAAACCGGCATCAAGCACAATGTGCTCAACGCCAAGAATCACGAGCGCGAAGCCGAGATCGTCGCGCAGGCGGGGCGCTTCAAGGCGGTTACGATTTCGACCAACATGGCGGGCCGCGGTACGGACATCGTGCTCGGCGGCAATCCCGACGGCCTGGCGGCGAACGAAACCGGTACGCGCGATTTAAACGATCCGAACTTCCAGCAGGCGCTGGCGCGTCATCGCGAGCAATGCGCGCGCGAGCGCGAGCAGGTGCTGACGGCCGGCGGACTACATATTCTCGGCACCGAGCGGCACGAGTCGCGGCGCATCGACAACCAGTTGCGCGGGCGATCGGGACGCCAGGGCGACCCCGGCTCATCGCGCTTTTACCTATCGCTCGAAGACGACCTGCTGCGGATCTTCGGCGCCGATCGGCTCAAGGGCCTGATGGACCGCATCGGGATGGAGGACGGCGTTCCGATCGAGCATCGGTGGATTTCGAAGGCAATCGAAAACGCGCAGAAGAAAGTCGAGGCACACAACTTCGACATTCGCAAACACCTGCTCGAATACGACGACGTGATGAACCGGCAGCGCGAGGTGGTCTATCATCGGCGCAAAGAACTGCTCTCGGGCGCGCCGCTCAAGGACGACATCCTCGAGATGTGCGACGAGCTCATCGAAGGCATCATCCTGCCGCACGCCGAGGCCGACAGTGAGCCTGCGGAATGGGAGTGGAAGGAAATTGAGGACGGCTTCTTCAAGCAGTTCAAGTTCAGGCCGAACTTCCGTGAAAGCCTCGACGGCAAGGAACTCCATGTTCCCCATGATTTGGTCGAAGTCGCGATCGATCGGGTCAAGCGGCTCTATGACGAGCGCGAAGCGGAATTCACCGAACCGGTGATGCGTCAGATTGAAAAGATCGTTTCACTGCAGACGCTCGATGCATTGTGGAAGGATCATCTGCTCGCGATGGACCATCTCAAGGAAGGGATTGGGCTGCGTGGCTACGGACAGAAGAATCCGCTGGTCGAGTATCAGAAGGAAGGATTCGAAATGTTCGAGGCGATGATCCGCGTGACGCAGCAGGACGTCGTCGAGAAAGTGTTTTCGGTGCAGGTGCGGCGCGAGCAGGACGTCGAGCAGATTCAGCAGCAACAGCAGCAGCCGAAAAAAGTCGTGATGAGCCACGGCGACGAGCCCGTCGATCAATCCGCGCCGACGGTCAAGCGCGAGGCCGACAAGGTTGGTCGCAACGATGCGTGCCCATGCGGGTCGGGCCGGAAATACAAGCGTTGCCACGGCAAGTGATCGCGTCACGCATGACCGGCTCGTCGTCCGCGGCGCTCGCGCACAATTCAATCTTCACATTCGGCTGGCGCGCTTGCGTTCGGGCGCCGGGGCCGTATTAGATCGGCACCTGGAGGTGGCGATGAAGGTACGACTTGAGCCCGCGCCGGTGCGCGGCTTTCGCTTCGCCGGCGTGTGCGCGGGTTTGCGCAACGAACCCGGACGCAAGGACCTCGGGCTGATCGCGGCCGACTGGCCGGTCGCGGTTGCCGGCGTTTTCACCAGCAATCGGGTGAAGGCGGCGCCGGTAATCGTGTCTCAGGAGCGCATTCGGCGCGGCCAGATCCAGGCGGTCACGGCAAATTCGGGATCGGCCAATTGTTTCACCGGCAAGGCCGGCTTGAAGCTGGCGCGCGATTCGGCCACGGCGGTCGCGAAGGGGATCGGATGCGCACCAGAGTTCGTTGCGCCCTGTTCGACCGGCGTGATCGGACGCATCTACGACCTTGCGAAATACCGCGCCGGTGTCGGTGACGCGGTGGCGGCACTTGCGCCCGGTCGTTTCGAGGACTTCGCCCGCGCGATCATGACCACCGATACGCATCCCAAGATGGCGTCGGCGACGCTCAAACTAGGTGGCGCCGAAGTGACTATTGCCGGCTGCGCCAAAGGTGCCGGGATGATCGAACCGAAGATGGCGACGATGCTCGCCTTCGTGATGACCGACGCGGCGGTGAAACCGCCCGCGCTCAGGCGCACGCTGGCCCGTGCACTGCCGCAAAGTTTCAACGCGATTACGGTTGACGGGGACATGTCGACCAACGACACGCTGCTACTGATGGCCTCGGGCGCGGCTGGAAACCGCACGCTCGCCGGCCGCGATCTGCTGGCGTTCGAGGCGGCGGTCGCCGAAGTGTCGGCCGTACTTGCGCGCGAGTTGGTGCGCGACGGCGAAGGCGCGACCAAGCTGGTGACGATCGAGGTGCGGGGCGCGCGCACGCATGCGGACGCCGATCGCGTCGCCCGGCAAATCGCGAACTCGCCGTTGGTGAAGACGGCGTTTTTCGGGTGCGATCCGAATTTCGGCCGCATCCTGATGGCAGCGGGGAAGGCCGGCGTCGCGCTCGACCTCGATCGCATCGAAGTGAGCCTTGGCGGGATCAAGCTTGCCAGCCGTGGCGCGTTGCATACCAACGCGCTCGCAGCGGCGGCAATACGGATGAAGGAGCCGGAGTTCGGCCTTACCGTCGATCTCAAGCTCGGCAAGGCGTCGGCGAAAATAGTCACTTGCGATTTGAGTTTTGAGTACGTGAAGGTCAACGCGGAGTATACCACCTGACGGCGCGCGCAGGCCGGTGATTGAAGATGTCCGAATTCGTCAAAGTCGCGGCGCGCAGCGAAATCCCCGAAAACGGTGCGATCGCCGTCGAGGCGCGTGGCCGCAGGATTGCGCTGTTCAACGCGAGCGGAACCTTCTATGCGATCGACAACGCGTGTCGTCATCTTGGCGCACCGTTGAGCGCCGGTCAGATTTACGGCACGCGGGTAGTCTGTCCGTTGCATGGATGGGAATATGATTTTAGCACTGGCGCGAATGTTGACGATCCGGAAATGCGGGTTGCGTGCTTTGCGGTGAAGCTGGCAGGCGACGATGTATTCATCGAAATCTAACGGCGCGCGCAGTGCGAGCTGCGCGATGACGGCTTGATCGCTGCAAACGTGGAATCCAATACACGCTACCGATTGAGGCGCTGCGCCTTCGCGCCAGAGGATCTCGGCTGATGTCCGATCCGGCCGCGCAAGCGCCCGCCGGCCGGCTGCCGGATTTTCTCGGCGTGGGCCCGCCGCGCGCCGCGACTTCATGGCTCGACGCGGTCTTGCGCGGCCATGTTGGGCTGCCGCGCGGCATCAAGGAAGTCGATTTTTTCATCGAGAATTACGCGCGCGGAATCGAGTGGTACAAGAGCTATTTTCGCGATTGCGATGCGACACTTCCGGCCGGCGAAATCTGTCCAAGTTACTATTCAGCGATCGCGCGCGAACGCATTGCACTGCATATTCCGCACTGCCGCATCATCTGTACGTTTCGCGATCCGGTCGAATGGCGCTACTCGTTTTACAAGCTGGCGCTGCGCAACGCCTGGACCCGCGACGACTTTGAGGCGTGGGTGATGAAGAATCCCACCAACAACGAGGGCGGGCTCAAGGCCTGGTTCGACACCTTTGGTCGCGAGAACGTGTTGGTCCTGATTCACGACGACCTCGAGGCCGATGCGCAGAGCTATCTCGATAGCGTGTGCGGATTTATCGGGATCGAAGCGTTCGCGCTGACCAAGTCGCCGGTTGGGGATCGGCGCGTGAACACGTTCATCGCACCGCCGCGCAATCAGCGGCTCGCTCGCCGGGCGCGCAAGTTGCGGGACTGGCTCAAAGCGCGCGAGGCTTACGGCGCGATCAACCTGCTCGGCCGTGCAGGCGTATGGCGCTACTGTTTCGAGGGTGGCGACGAATTCGCTCCGATCGATCCGGCGCTCGAGGCGCGCTTGCGAGAGCGTTTCCGGCCCGAGGTCGAGACGCTTGAGCAACTGATTAGCCGCGACCTCTCGGCCTGGACCAGGCCGCGACCCGCAGCTCCGGCGGCGCAGGCTGCGCCGGTCGGCGGGCGCGACTGAGGCAGTGCGTGGCCCATTCCTGTAGGCTTGATCCGATGGTCCGCGTCTCCGCCATAATTCCGGTTTACAACGGCGCGGCCACGGTCGCCGAGGCGATCGACAGCGCGCTTGCGCAGACCTTTGCCGGCCTCGAAGTTATCGTCGTTAACGACGGCTCGACTGATGCTACCAGCGACGTGCTGCGCCGTTTTGCCGGGCGCATCCGGGTAGTCGACCGGGCCAATGGCGGGATTGCTGCGGCGCGCAATACCGGCGCGGCGGCCGCCATCGGCGAGTACCTCGCGTTTCTCGATTGCGACGATATCTGGATGCCGACCATGGTCGAACGCGGGGTTGCCGCGCTCGACGCCGATCCCGCGTGCGTGCTCGCGTACTGCAACTGCGCCGTGATGGACAGTGACGGGCATGACCTGCGCTCCGCGCTGATCGGCGATGGCGTCAACCACGCCCCGTCGCTCGACGAGATGCTCTCGCGCCTGTGGCCAATCATGCCGAGCGCGGTCGTCATCCGGCGCGCGACCTATGACGCCTGCGGAGGTTTTGCCGAAGAGTTTAAATCGTATGGTTTCGAGGACGTGATTTTCTGGCTGCGCGCGCGCGAGCAAGGTCGATTCTCTTATGTGCCGGAGCAACTGGTGAAATGGCGCTTTGCGCTGTTTCCTCGTCCGCTTAAAATCGGCTGGATCAAACCCGAGGCGTTCGCGACCTTCGATCGGATTCTGCGTGAGCGCTACCACGTGAGCGCGACCCATTTGATGAAATCGCGGGGCCGGGCGTCGCGCAGCCTGCTCGGCTATATCGGGCTGCGGGCGCTCGATCGCGGCGATCGCGATGAGGCGCGCGAGGCATTTCGGCGCGCGCTCGAGTTCGACCCGTGGCGCGTGAAGAATCTGCTGCGCTACGCCAAGACCTATCTGCCGCTCAGCCTCGCGCGCGCGCTTTCGGGGCGCACGCGCGACGCGGGATGAAGTAGGATTCATGAGCGCCGCATCTCAACTTCCCGACACCATCGGCGTGGGCCCGCCGCGCACGGCCACCACCTGGCTCGACGCGGTTCTGCGCGGCCATGTGGGGCTGCCGAGCGGGATCAAGGAAACCGATTTCTTCTCGTTCAACTATCATCTCGGGATCGAATGGTATCGATCGCATTTCCGCGATTGCGATCCGGCGCTGCCGGTGGTCGAGTTCAGTCCGGTTTACTTCGAATGGCCCGAGGTTCCCGAGCGCATCGCGGCGCACATCGCGCGATGCCGAATCCTGGTGACGCTGCGCGATCCTGTCGATCGAATTTATTCTCACTATCAATTGCTCAGGCGCGAGGGTTGGGTTGGCGCGAAATCATTCGAGCAGACCCTCGCCAACCATCAGCGCTGGGCCGAGCGCGCCGGGAACCTGCTCTCCAACAGCCGTTACACCCGTCATCTCGGCCGCTGGTTTCAGGTGTTTGGCCGGGAACGCACGCTGGTCATGATTCACGACGATCTCGAAGCGCATCCGCAGGATTATCTCGACCGCGTTTGCGCGTTCATCGGAGTAGCGCCAATCGATCTGGCCGGATCGCGATTCGCGCACGAACGCATCAACCGGATGACGCGCGCACCGCGAAGTCCACGGCTGGCGAAGACTGCGCGCCAATTACGCGTGGCGCTGGAGCGGCGGCAGATGGATCGCACGCGCGCGCGGCTCAAGCCGCTGTTCGATTACTGTGCGGGAGGCGGCGAGCCCTTCGCGCCGATGCTGCCGGCGACCGAAGTCGCCTTGCGTGAGCGCCTGCGCCCGGAAATCGAAGCACTGGAAACCCTGATCGATCGCGACCTTTCGTCGTGGAAATCTGCGCGCGCGCAACGTGCGGCGGGATAGGGCCGCTTTGCAGGCGCAATGTCCTAGCTCGGCGACTGACTAATCGAAGTAGCTATTCCTAATCCGTACAGCTATTAGCCGCGACGGCTCGCGAACAGGACGCCGGCGCCGTAAGTCACGGCGGCAGCCGCGATTCCGATCGCCATGCTCTCGAGTCCGCTGCGCCACCATGAGCGAGCGGTGATCAGCGTTTTGGCTGCGCCGACTCCGAAGAGCACGCCGACCGTCGCGAGCGCGGAAATCACGATCCCGCGCGGCGGCGCGACAAACAGGTAGGGTATCACCGGCACCATCGCGCCGGCCAAGTAGGAAATTCCGACGGTTAATCCCGACCGCCGTGGCGACTCGCCGATATCGTCGCCAAAGCCGAGCTCCTCGCGCATCATCACATTGGCCCAGCGTGCAGGCTCGGCGGTGATGTGGTTTACGATCTGGTCCAGCAGCGCGCCGCTGAAGCCCTTCTTCCGGTAGATCGACGAGACTTCGTCGCGCTCGCGCTCCGGCCAGCGCGCGATCTCGTTGCGTTCGCGTTGAATCTCACTCAGGTAAAATTCGAACTGCGCGCGCGCAGAGGCATAGGCCGCGAGACCCATCGCCACCGCACCGCCCAGCATCTCCGACAGTCCCGCCATGACCACGACGCTCTGCGCGCTGAATGCGCCCGCGACCCCGGAAGTTACGGCAAAGGAGGCGACCAGGCCGTCATTCAGCCCCAGCATTACGTCGCGCACGCTCGGCCCGCCGACCGCATGAATCTGCTCGGTATGATGATCGTATTCACGCTTGAGAACTGTCAGCGCCATGAATGCCCGCCTCGAAATCAGTCAATCAGTTAATCGCGCGCGGTGCGCGCCCGCGTCAGGCTTGCCGAAGCACGGTCGCATCGCCGCGCCCGCGTGACGGTGTTGGCGGGTGCGTTTCCACGACGGCGCCCGGGAGCGTGCGCCGATGAGCGTGCGCGCGACGCTCCGCGCGGCCGCGCAGTCCGAAAAACCTTTTTAGCCACCGCGCCGCATCGTCGTGTCCCGGCCGTTGGCCGAGATAATTGTAGAGGAACCGGAGTTTCTGGGTGCGCGGCAGAAAGCGCCCGATGGTGCGATCGAGGTGCACCAGATTGAGCATCCGGCGCCGCTCCGAGACCGTGCGGGCGCGGCGAAAATCCTCAAGATCGACGAAATGAATTTTCCACTCAGCGCCGTCGCCCCCGGTTACCATCAGATTGGTCTCCTGCAGATCGAGCGTGTAAACCCCGGCGTCGTGGAGGCGGCGGATTTCGCGGGCGACCGCGCCGAGGACCGCACAGCGGTGATGAAATCTACGCCGTCCGCCCGCCAGCACGACCTGGCTCAGGACGCGCGCGCCGCCGAGCACCTCGCTGATCACGTAGCTTGCCTGAACCGCGCCCATCGAGCGAGCTTCGGCCGCGGCCAACGGTTCCGGCCGGGCGAAGCCGCCTGCCTTCAATATCTCGGCGCCGCGCAGCACGCGTCGCGCGCGTGAACCCGACATCCTTCGAATCCAGCCTTTGAGCCACCCGCCTTCGTCCACGCACTTGATAAAGACCTCAGTGCCGTCCACCACAATGAATCCGGCAACAGTTTTCACCGACCGCTTGAGCGGCCGAAACCCTGGCCCGTTGATCAGTTGGCTGGCCTGCGCAACGACCGCCGCCCATGCGGGAGTGCGCGCAGTGAGGATTTCCATGCGCATTGCGCGTCCAGCCTATCCGATTCAGGCGGGCGACGCATATTCGGCAGCCACGCCCACGACGTTATCGAGCCGCCAGCCCGACCACGCGCTGGGGCGTCAGCGGCCCAGCGCGTGGCGAACAGTATGCAAAATGTACACAAAGTCGCGCGGTGAGGCGACTCGCCCCATCAGGGCGATAGCGGACAGCACCGCCATCTCATCCGAGGTTATATTGTGGGTGCGGTGGATCCGCTCATCCTTACGGAAGTCTTCCCATGCCGGCTTCTCGTTTTCGATATTGTTCGGCTTAAGCAATTCGACGGCTCGCGGGTTGGCCAGAAAGAACAACTCGCGGCGATCGAGTCCAAGGACCTCAGCCAAGCGGCTCAATACCTTGTCCGACGGGTGGCGTTTGCTGGATTCCAGATGACCGACGTACGGCGTGGAGGTTTTAATCCGGCGAGCGACTTCCTGCTGCGTCAGGTCCAACTGGCGACGCCGGTCGCGAATCACCTGTCCAAAGTTCCGGTCTTTTCGTTTTGCCATCTCAATCTCGAGCAAGCAAAGCAAAGTAATCGAGTCCGCGGAGATTTCACCACCAGCGCGTCACTCACGAACCGTCATAATGCCCTACGAGCCCAGTCCCTAACTTTCTCAGGAAGTTGTCCGTGGACAGAGAATCCACAGAAACTGCGACGTTCTCCCCCCGAAACTCTCGTCCTCGACCCATGCACCGTTAGCCTAGGATACGCTACTTAATGCAATTAAAGATCGTTAATCCGACTATTGGCCGTCTTTGTGCTAACAGTATTAAGCCTGACGCAATCGGCGACTGCAAGTAGGGTTCTCGGTTTGGCGAAAAGCCCTGCACTTACCGAACGTTTAGTTGGTGGTGCGTCTGTCAACCGCGATTCAATTACCGTACGGATTGCGTCCGTCGTTCATGTAGATCGAAAAATCCTCGACGCCATCGATCGTCCGCGGCGGGCTCTTGAACTCGCGCACGGCCCCCGCCCCGAGTCCGTCGAGAGTCAGCGTGTCTTGCCCCAGCGGCCGGCCATTGCGGTCGTAGTAATGAACTTCGAGTTCGATCGCGCGTGTCCGATCGGCAGTATTGCGAACCTGGCCTGCGACATAGACGCGGTTACCATCATGCTCCAGATGGCTGCGTACCACCCTGACCGGTTCCACCGACATCAGCGAATAGAAAACGAAACCAGCGAAGGCGAGGGCCGCCGCCAGCATTATCCACCCGCCCCTGCGCATCTAATTCATACATCCCGTACGATTACGCACGGCACCTTACGATCTGATGGTCTCAATAGGATCGCGGCAGCATGAGCACGTGCTCGCTGATCGAGTTAAGCACCATTTCCTGCGAGACCGGCGCGATTTTGAGCAGTCTGCATTCGCGAAAGTAGCGTTCGACGTCGTATTCCTGCATGTAGCCGTAACCGCCGAGGGTTTGCACCGCGCGGTCGCAGGCTTCGAATCCGGCGTCCGCCGCGCGCAGCTTCGCGATGTTCGACTCGGCCCCGCAGGGTTTGCGGTTATCGAACAGCCAGGCCGCCTTCATCATCATTAGCTCGGCCGCTTCGAGTTTGGAGTAGGCGTCGGCCAGCGGATGAGCGATGGCCTGGTTCTGGCCTATCGGGCGGCCGAACACGATCCGTTCCTTGGCGTAATGCACCGCCTTATCGATCGCCGCGCGCCCGATTCCGATGCCTTCCGACGCGATCAAAATCCGTTCAGGGTTGAGCCCGTCGAGCAGCGTGACGAAGCCGCGGCCTTCCTCGCCGATTATATCCGCGGCGGAAACCTTCAGATTGTCGATAAAGAGCATGTTGGTATCGACCGCGTGGCGGCCGAGCTTGTGCAACTCCCGCACCTCGACCGCATCGCGATCCAGGTCGGCGAAGAACAGCGTCATGCCGTCGGTCTTCTTCTTGACCTGCTCGATCGGCGTCGTGCGCGTCAGCAGGAGCATCTTCTTGGCCTCCTGCGCCTTGGTGATGAAAACCTTGCGCCCATTGATGATGAAATTGTCGCCCTCGCGCCGCGCGAACGTCTTGATATGCGTGATGTCGTTGCCGGCGTCCGGCTCCGTCACCGCAAACGACATATGCAGTTCGCCGCTGATGACGCGCGGCAGCCAGCGCCGCTTCATCTCCTCGGAGCCGTGGCGGATCAGCGGGGTGAGGCCGAAGATGCCCAGATGGATCGAGCTCGCCGCGTTCATCGCGCCCGCGTAAGCGACCTCGCGCATGATCAACGCCGCCTCGGTGATCCCGAGTCCGCTGCCGCCGTATTCCTCCGGAATCGCGATTCCGAGGTAGCCGGCCGCCGCGACCGCCTGGTAAAACTCGTGAGGAAATTCCCCGCTCGAATCCTTGCCGCGCCAATATTCGTCCGGGAACCGCTGGCACAGCGCGCGCACTCCGGCGACGATTTCCTTCTGTGAATCAGTCAGCTCAAAATCCATCTTGCCGCTCTCCCCGGTGAGTGAAGCCGCAATTTCGGCTTCGATGTTCTGGTTGATTCCTTGCAGATTAACCCGCGCCCCACGCACTTCCAAGCCTAACGCACCACGCCACCGTGTGCGCCGCTCGGACTTCGCGCAGACGCCCCCGATGCGGCGGGCATCCATTTTGCTCAACTCAATTTCGGTGATCGAGATTGCTGCGGTCCATAGCGTCCGGCAAAGGCCGTGGCTGGAGGGCATTTTTGAACGATTCAACGTAATTCGGCTAGCACAGGGTGAGTTCACCGATGCTCACGATTTAGGCAGCGGATGCTGCGCGGGTGGGCGTTGCGTTGCGATCGATTTCGTGAAAAATGGGATGGTTGCCGCCGGTCACTGCCGTAACGGCTCATGATCGTTCGGTTCGACTCGGCAGTCATCGGAGATCGGCGCCGCCTCAATCGAAGTGTCGCCGCAGGCATCAAACGAATCCAAGGGTCTGCCGCCCCGTAAGCGGCTGGGAGGATGACGAGTCAAATGACTCCGAAACAAGTTCTTCAACTGATCAAGGACAAGGGCGTAGTGATGGTCGATATCAAATTTATCGATCTGCTCGGAACCTGGCAGCATTTTTCTGCCCCGATTTCCGAGTTCAAGGATGAAGCGCCCTTCGACGAGGGCCTTGGCTTCGACGGCTCGTCGATTCGCGGATGGCAGGCGATCGACAACAGCGACATGCTGGTCATCCCCGATCCCGACACCGCCGTGCTCGATCCGTTTACCAAGGAGCCCACGCTCTCGATCATCTGCACGGTCCAGGATCCGATCACCCGTGCGGACTATTCCCGCGACCCGCGCAACGTTGCGCGCAAGGCCGAGGCCTACCTGAAATCGACCGGCGTCGGCGATGTCGCGTACTTCGGTCCCGAGCCCGAGTTCTTCATCTTCGACTCGGTGCGGTTCGATACGACCCAGAACTCCAGCTATCACTTTATCGAATCGAACGAGGGCAACTGGAACAGCGGCCGTGAGACCGCAATCAAGGGCGGCCACAACCTCGGCTACAAGGTCAAAAACAAGGAAGGCTACTTCCCGGTTCCGCCGACCGACAGCCTCCAGGATATCCGCACCGAGATGGTGCTCGAGATGGAGCGCGTCGGCATCCGCGTCGAAAAGCAGCATCACGAAGTCGCGACCGCGGGCCAGGCCGAGATCGACATGCGCTTTCAGTCGCTGGTCAAGATGGCCGACTGGCTGACCTGGTTCAAGTACATCGTCAAGAATGTCGCGACGCGCCACGGCATGACGGCGACCTTCATGCCCAAGCCGATCTTCGGCGATAACGGCACCGGCATGCACACCCATCAGAGCATCTGGAAGGGCGAGACCCCGCTGTTTGCCGGCAACGGCTACGCCGGAATGTCCGAGCTTGCGATGCACTATATCGCCGGCATTCTGCATCACGCGCCTGCGCTCGCGGCCTTTACCAATCCGGGCACGAACTCCTATCGACGGCTGGTCCCCGGTTTCGAGGCGCCGATCAACCTCGCCTACTCGAGCCGCAATCGATCCGCGTCCGTGCGCATCCCGATGTACTCGCCCTCGCCCAAGGCCAAGCGGATCGAGGTGCGCTTCCCCGACCCGACCTGCAACCCGTATCTCGCGTTCTCCGCGATGTTGCTCGCCGGTCTCGACGGTATCCAGCGCCGGCTCGACCCGGGTCAGCCGCTCGACAAGGACATCTACGCACTCTCGCCGGCGGAACTGGCGGAGGTGCCGAGCATGCCCGCGTCACTCGAGGAGTCGCTCGCCAACCTGAAGCGCGATCACGAATTCCTGCTCAAGGGCGATGTCTTTACCGAGGACCTGATCGAGACCTGGATCGATTACAAGATGGCGAAGGAAGTCAGTGCGATTCGTCTGCGGCCGCATCCGTACGAATTCGCGCTCTACTACGACGCCTGATCGATCGCGGTCGAAGGCGCAGCTACGAATAGTGACGGCGGCGGGAGCAACCCCGCCGCCGTCTGCCCGCATGGGTGAAGGTCCGCTTCAACCGCTTCCTACGTCCGCAAATTATTCGCATCTACCGGCAATTCACTACCAATCGATGCGGCGCACTTCAGATGATAGTCTGAACGTGCTGCGATCGGGGCGCGCGCCCCTTCGATTTCGATTCGATGCCACTCTAGCCGATGATTCGATACCGCCACGCCTTGAGCGCAATCGCGCTGACGATCTGCTTCGCCACGAACACTTTGATGGCGTCGCGGGCGTCGGCAGCGCCGTCTCCGGCTGCCACACCAATATCATCGGCGCCGTCTTCGCCGGTGGTCGCGCCCGCCGTTTCGCCTACGCCAGCGTCCACGGTCTCACCCGCCGTGGCGGCTCCCGTAAACGCCACCCGTGCTTCGGTTATCTCTTTTCTCGGCCAGGTCATCGCCTGGTATCGCGTCGCGACCGGGGATCTGACCGCGAGCGATCCAACCGATATTCTTTACGCTGCCGATAACCGGCAGTTGGCCGATGAGGTGCTTCATCTCGCTTTCGATTATGCCCGCGCGCAGGTGGCGCTGCTCAAGGCGGCTGGCGGTGACCATCCGCAATCCGCCGTCGCGAAAGCGGCCGGTAGCGGCGGCGATCTGGCCATGCGCCGCGCTTCAGCCCAGGCCGAAGTCGCTGGTTTCGCGGATAAGGTCAGCGGCCTGCAGAGGCGCTTGCAGCAAAGCGGGAAGCGCACCCGCGACCTCATCGGCCGCGAACTCGCCGCCACTCAGGGTCAACTCGATCTCGCGCAGTCGCACGTCGATTCAATCAACGCGTTGATCGATTACGAGGCCGGCAGCCGCGCCGGCGATAACACGCACGCCAGTCTGTCCGCTCAAATCGATCAACTCGAGGCCGCGCTGCCCCGCGGCGACCAGGCCAAAACGATCGCATCGACTCCGAACGCCTCACCCGCGATGGAGAATGTGGCGGCTTCCGCGGGCTTCCTCACGCGCGGCGAGTTCTTAATGTCGTTGCAGCGCGAGCGGCAGACGATCGACGATGCCTTGCGGATGACCGCCGAGATAATTGCGGCCGCCACTGCCCAGCGCGATCAGCTTGTTCAGAGTCTGCGCGACATCGACGATCGGAGCCTGGTGGAGGCCAACGAAGCTTCATCGAGCGATATCGTAACGGTCCGCGAGACGCGCGACGTCTTCCGGCAGCTCACCGCGCGCCGCAAGCTCGTCAGCGACGCCCTGCAGCCGCTGGCGCGACAGATTGTCGCACTCAATCACTATACTGCGAACCTTCAGCAATGGCGCACGGCAATCGCGCGCCGATCCAGCTCCGAAGTCCTCAGCCTCACTCTGCGCATTAGCGCCTTGGGCATCCTGCTCGCGCTGCTCTCGCTGGGCGCGATCGTCTGGCGCAAGCTGACCTTTCGCTACGTCCCCGACCTTCACCGCCGCCATCAGTTGATGCAACTGCGACGGCTCGCGATGGCGATCGTGATCGTGCTGCTTCTGGTCTTCGGATTGGGCGGCGATCTGCGCGTACTGGCCACCGTGATGGGTTTCGCGGCGGCGGGCGTGGCGCTCGCTCTACAAAACGTCATCCTCTCGTTCGCGGGGTATTTTTATCTCAGCGGACGCTTCGGCATCCGCGTGGGCGATCGCGTGCAACTCGCCGGCGTGACCGGCGATGTCCTCGAAATTGGCCTCTTCAAGCTCACCCTGATGGAACTCACCGACGACGCCAACGGCCGCCAACCGACCGGCCGCATCGTGATCTTTCCCAACTCGATCGTCTACCAGCCCAACGGCAATTTCTTCAATCAGCTTCCCGGCGCGCACTACTTGTGGAACGAGATGCGCCTGACGCTAGCCCCCGATTGCGATTATCGCCTGGCCGAGCAGCGCGTCATGGAAGTCGTCGGTGCCGTCTTCGCGCGCTACCGCGATTCGATTCAGCGCGATTATCACAATGTCGAGGGCGGTCTTAACGTCAGCTTCGAGAGCCCGCGTCCATTCAGCCGCCTGCAACTCAGCGACGCCGGCATCGAGGTCATAGTGCGCTACCCGGTGCCGCTCAAAACCACCGCGCAGGCCGTCGACGAAATTTCCCGCCGCCTCATCGACGCGATCAACCGCGAACCCGGCCTGCGCCTTGTACCGCAGGGTAATCCGGCGCTGCAGCGCGCCGTCGTCTCAGCGCCATCATCCGATGCTGAATTGACCTCCGCGGTCACCGTCGTGGCGTCGAGCCCGCACGATTCGGATCCGTCGCAGATGCCCGCAAGCGCGACCAACAACGCCGTCGCGCCGGCGGCCGTGGGCCTCGCCGGAGCCGCGGGAGTAGCCGTGGCAAATGCGGTCGCCGCGACGCCGGATCCATCCGCGCTGCCCCCGGCCGATCCGCTCAAGCCTTGATGCCAAGCGGGAAGGCCGTGGCGTTCATGGCGAGGTATTGGTAGCGTGTCGGTTTCGGTGCTGAGAACAGTGCGGAAGCGATTCTGCAATGAAATGGACCAGAATCAGCAGCGTTCGCGATCGTATCGTTGGTATCTTTCGTTCATGCGGCTTGGTTCCGGCCGGCCACTTGAGATGCCCGAGATGCGGCTATATGGCCGAATCTGGAACTTTTGAATGGGAGAGGCGCGAACGTTCCGACTCATCGAAAGCAATATACTTGGTATATTGTCCCAAATGCGGCGTCCAGCTTAGCCGCTCGAAGATATCGGAGTAATAACCACAAGGTTTAAATATTGCCTTTTAGCCATGGCGAGAACGAATAGAAACCGCATGGCCGATCATCCGGTGCGGATTTGGCTTGAATCTCCCTGCTACAAGGTTTATCTGGCCGTCTCGCTCTGGGTGGTTGCCGCGGTTTGCGCGGTGTCGCTCTTCCGTGAATTGCCGTGGGCTGCCAGCGCCAACTATCGGGATTTCGATACCTACTATTCGCCCGCCTACTTGCTGCGACAGGGGATCAACCCCTATGCTGGAAATAGTGTTTGGGGCGATACCCCGAGCTGGCTTTTGTGCTTTGAACCGCTGACTTTGCTCGCGCGTTTCACCGCGTACAAATTGTGGTTCTTCGTCAACGTCATGGCGTTTGCCATCACGTTGATTTTACTTCTGCGCGACTCCGCTCTGGAAGAAACAGACAAATGGATACTCGCCGCGCTCATCGTCCTATATCCGCCGATCGCGTGTAATTTCTGGTTTGGACAGAGCGAGATTTTCCTGCTTTTCCTGTTGGTGTTGTTCATTCGCGAGCTTCAGCGCGGGAGGGACGTGACCGCTGGAATGATACTCGCGGCCGCTTCCCTTTTGCGCGCGTACCCCGTGGGCCTGATCGGCTATCTGGCTGCGCGCCGTGAATGGAAAGCTGTTGCGTACACAGTAATCGGCTGTATCGCGGGAATGATCATTACGACCGCCTTTGTCGGAACTGATGTAGTTACAACTTATACCCTGAACGTAATTGGACCTCACTCGTTGAATCAGCCAATTGGATTCCTGCGCCATCCGGCAAATTTGAGCCTTAGCTGGTTTGTAAGATTCGTTCTTCTGCGCGGCTTCGGTATTGCGGAACTATCCGCCTTGGCGTCGTCACTTGCGCTGATCGCTGGTTTGATCGCAGCCGCATTTGCTTTCGCTACGACGTGGAGATTGGACGACGATTCCAACTGGCGCGAATTTTCGCTCTGGGTCGTAACGGTATCGATACTGTCACCCATCATGTGGGGACAATTCATGGTGTGCTTCGTGATCCTTTTCGTAGCCTTGGCGAAGGGTCGCGCCAGCCGGCGGGCGATCGGCGCGACGGTCGGGAGCTATCTGATTCTGGTCGCCTTTGGCGATATGCATGGATACCCCTTGAACTTCCTTCCGGAACTCGCGCGAGACTATTTCTCCGGAAACATCCGCCTCTTGCATATGTTGCCCGAGGCCACCACGGTTTCGTTGATTTTAATTTATCTCGCTTGCTGTTGGTTCGTCTCCGATGCCAAACCACTGCAATCAACCAGGCTGGGTGGCATGCTCGCATCACACGCTGACGCATCGCGCCCCGTAGTCTCCTAATCGCATCGAGATTCAATCGCGGGGATAGCCCGGCCGCTGTCGTTCAGGGGGAAATATGGGCTCAGTGGGGTCAGGTTTACGGCGCGCATAGCCACTGATTGTTGACCCCATCGGCGAAGGCCCCGGTGCGCGCGCCCGCCGACGTGCAGATGACCGGCGGATTCGCCGGAGGATCGCAATTCGAGCAGTACACTCGCATCCCGTTGACCACCGTTCCCGGCAGCTTGGCGAAGGTCGTGCCGGTGCTGATGTGCGCAAGGCCCGAAATATCGCCAGTGCTGTTGCGCGTCGGCGCGGTGTAGGCGCTGGTCGAGCCGCCGATGTCGTTATACGAAGTCCCCGCCACGCCCAGCGCCAGCGAGAGTCCGGTGCTGTTCTTGAGCACGTCCCAGGTCGCGCAGCCGGTGACGGCGCTCCAGGCGATATTGATGTAATTGCTGCCGCTCAGCGACGCCGGCCCGTCTGCCACCGTGTTCGACGACGCCGACGGCAATGTAACGCCGCCGTTGCTGTCGTGGCAGACCACGAAGTACGGACCGTATGCGGTGCTGGCGGTGCCGCCCACCACCGAGATCGTCGCGGCCGCCGGGTCGGCGATCGGATTGACGATCAGATGAGCCACGCCCGCGTCGAACTTCGGCACCTGCTGCAGCTCAAGCGCCTGTATTACACTCTGACTGCCAAGCACCAAGATGTTGGGATTCCCCGCCTGATTTGAGAGCGGCACGCCCGCCGGATTGACCGTGTTGATCAGCTGCGTCGGCGAGGTCGGCGTCCCGTTGGTGTAATTGATGATGTAGCTCGGCGTGGCGCTCACCACACCGAAATGCGCCCCGATAAAGGTCGAGCCTAAGCCACCGTTATCCTGTTGAATAAACGAAGTGCCGTTTGATGCCGCCAGGCCAGCGCCGTAGAAATAGTATCCGGACGGGCTATTCAGGAGCACCGACGCAACGAAATTCGTCGCGCCCGCTTCCATGTCCATGTCGGGGTAGAAATAGTTGGCCGACGATTGATCCTCGATCCAGCCGTACCGGAGAGTGCCGCGGTTGACGCATTTGTCGTGGTAATCCTCGAACGCACCGCCGCCGCCGCCCTCGTGGATGAAGCAGGCGATATCGGTCTCGTCGACGCCGTTGTTCATGGCCATGCTGCCGTTGAACGCGCCGCCGTAATTTATGCCGTAATGGCCGCCGAAGCCGTGCAGGTTCTCGGCTCTGGCGTAGTAGTCATTTTCGGCGAAATCGAACTGACTGTAATAGGCGTTGCTGCAATTGAGATTCTTCCAGATGGAATCGTTCGCGCCGATCGCCCATAACCCGTCTGTGTTGGTCGTATTTCCACCGCACAAATCGAGGTCATGTATATTACTTTGAGCGGCATAACCGACGTTGTTGCTCGTGACCGACGAATAGACCTTGGTCCCGTTGTAGGTGTAGCCGAGGTTCGTGCCGTCAAGCGGATTCTCGAAGTTGGTCAGGAAAAACGTGTTGCTATCGGCGCTGAACTTGACCGACGGCACCGTGTAAGCGGTCGTGTGTACGCTGCCCCGCTCGAAACGGACCGAATCGATGCTGCCGACGAGTCCGGTATCGACACCGCCTTGACCATCTATCGGCCAATAGGCGGCTCTTCCATGCGGCGGAAGCATGATTACTTCAAAAGGACTCTGAACGATGTGATTGGACGATGCCTGCGTGCCGCATGAAACCGCCGTGCCACCCGGCACGCCCTGCCAGCCACGATAAGTCGCGCCATCCCAGTCGAGCTCAAGCTCGTAGATCGTCCCCTCCGTTTGCGACGCGCAGGTCGGAATCGTCACCACTCCGCCAGTGGTGTTGACGGTCATTGTCACCGAATCGCCGCCACCATAGGTGAACTCAAACGCGCCTCCGCCGGAGCCGCCCGTGCCCGGATACGACGGGGAGGAGGCTAAGAGTATGCCGCCCGTCGCCGTATGCTTCACGAACACTGCGATATTGAATCCGCTCCCGAACTGCCCCGGCAGGTTGTTGCTACCCGGCGCGTTTATCAAGCGGCCCGCATCGATCACCTGCGGCTGCGGAAGGCTTTGCGTAGAATCCAGAGAATGGCCTGGGCCGGTAACCAGCGAGGCGTCGTAAACCAGCCCCGTATCACCCCAAATCATTTGAACGATCGCGTGCCCGAAATAGTTCTGGCTCAGTTTCGAGCCGCCGCTGCCATAGAACTCCAGACCCTTGCAGGGAATCCGAATCGGCGCGGAGTGCATGTAACTGACCGGCGGAGCCGGCAGATAGACCGCCTTGGTTGCAGTCACGAGCGGGCTGCCGGTCGGCGGATTCGGCAAGCCGCAAGCGTCATAAACCGCCTGTTGAATCGCTGGCAGGTCGTCGGTGTTACCGTCGCCCTGCGCGTTGTACGGCGGCGCCATCACGTTCAGGACGTTGTTGACGTTCGCAGTCAGCGATCCAAGTTGCGCTCCGGTCTGCCCCGTGACCAACGGCGCGCTCTGCACGGTCGTCGCCGCTTGCAGTGCAATCTGTGAGACCAGGAAATTAGTCGCGCCGCCGATTATCGAATAGCTCGACGACGGCGCTACGCCGGTTGGGCTGACAAAGCCCGCGGCGCCCAGGCCACCACGGCCACCTGGTATCAAGTTCTGGCCATAAGCCGGATAAAGATTCGTGTTGCCGCCGAAGGAACCCTCGGAGACCACGAAGCTGTTAGGCGCAACGGTGAATCCGGCGGTCGTGACCGAAGCCGCGTTCGCGGCGTTCTCGCTGCTCGCGAGCATCGAGCAGGTCACGCCCTTCAATTGAACAATCGCGCCCGCGTTGAAGGCGCTGACGGTCGAGGTCAGGGTGTAGCTGCCGGGCTCGGAGCCGGTGGCGATCTTGCAACCCCATGCGGCAGTGAGTCCGGTGGTCGAGTCCGAGCGCAGTGCGGTGAAGCCGCTCGGGAACGAAATCACCGCCGTCGCCGATTCCCAGTTACCGACCGCGACCAGGGCGTTGCCGGAAACGATATTGGCCGGCGCCGGAATCACGTTGCTGGTGCCGCTGCCGTTGCCGTTATCGCCCTCGGAGACGAACGCTCCAGCCCGATTCACCGTCAATTGTGCGCCGCTCTGCCCGTACGCGATCGCCTGCCCACTGGCCGCCGCCGCGGGCAATCCGCTCAGCGGCTGATTCGCCATCGCGAACGGCGCCGTCGGCGACGCCAGCGAGTTCAGCGTCGATTGTCCCTGCGAGAGTGCGTCGCCGGTCGAAATGTTCGTGCCGAGCCCGGTCAGCCGCTGAGTATTCATCGGGACGGCGGCCGTCGGCACGGCCAGGGAACTCATGGTGCTCTGTCCGCGCGAGAGCGCGTCGCCAGTCGCCGCGTCGGTCGCGAGGTTCTGAATCGTGTGCGTCGCCGCCGAGACGTTGCCCCCTAGCGGAAAGCCGCCGAGCGCGGTGCCGTTGGCGCCGGCCAGGCAATTCCACTGGCCCTGCATCCCGACCACCAGCGCGCCTTGGCCACCGCCGAGACATGGGTTGGTTTGCTTGCAGTCGGAGCACCAGTACTCCTGGCCATCCTGCTCGGTCGGCAGTTGTCCGACCGGCAAACTGACTATCCGTGGCGCAACCGCTGCGGCGCCCGATAGATGATTGTTGATGTCATTGCGAAACTGCGCTCCAGCACCGATCCCGACGTAGTTTGGGATCGGGCGAAATTGCGCGTGCGCAACCGTCGCCGCGGCAACCCATATCCCCAGCGCGCCGAGTGTCGCCAGAGCCAGGATGCAATTCGCCATGCGCCTGAATGCGGTAAATGTTGAATGACGTTTCATGGTATTTAAGCCTTTCTCACCGGAGGAAGCAGGCAAGGCAGGTGACCGCCGAACCCTTGCGGCGAACCAGCGAATCGATCTTCGCCCGTTCGCTAAATTCCGATCGCCAGCCAACTGAACCCGTTGCTCTTTTCGGGGCCGGTTACCTGCGGGCTCGTCACGCTGTCGGGCACGTCGAGCACAAAAATCCCGCCGACCGAATTCCAGCTCACCGCCGACGCCGCCGTGTTGCGTCCACCGGTCCGGAAATAGACGTTCGTGGCGAGCGGCGGCGTCAATATGGTGTTCGGAAACCTGATCGGCCAGGTCACCGGGTATTCCGTGTCTGATGGGATACTCGCCTGTGGCAACGCGTAGTAGCCCCATTGAATGATTGCCGATATCTCCCCTCGCGAAACATCGGTGACGGGAATCCGGATATAGCCATTCGCCTGCAGCGAGCCCGTGAAGCCCGCCATGAAAGCCTGCAAGACCGCGATGCTCCCGATGTTCACGTCTTGGCGCTGCTTCAACAATGCCGTCCGGTTGGCGAGTTGCTGATGCGGCTGATTGCTTATCCCGATTCCTCCGAAGCTGGCCCCGCTTGCCGCCCCTTCGACTTCGTCGGTTTGCTGGAGTTCGTAGATCTCGTTGGCGCTGAAGGCCGGGTTGTCGATCAATGTAGTCATCTATCTCTCCACTAACCGTGGGCCGCATCGCGGGCGTCTGATCCTGCGAATTTCAATGCGTGCCTAAAACGTCAGAGTCCAGGTGCCTGCATAATTGCCCGTACCCGTGTATGCAAAGGCGGGTACCGACACATGAGCGATTAGCGGACCGGGGGCGGTATGCAATGCCACCAGGGTCCAGACCGCCGCAGCGTCATTGGTGGTCGCGTTGATCGCCGTTGCCCACGTCGGTGCGCTCGTTCCACTGGTACCCGCGGTCGTGCATCGCTGTATGTTACCGTTTCCGTCGACGATCATCGCACCGACTGTTCGCGCGACGCTTCCGCTCCATGATGGATTCGCGGTGCCCACCGCGGCCGGCACCGGCACCGCACTCGAGTTCGCGAATAGCCCCAATTCCTGAATAGTCATTCCGGTGGCGCCATAGTCGGTCGTCTGCAGCGAGTAATTGAATAGGACGCTCCCCGATGACGGAAAACTGTAGCTTCCGATCGCGTTATAATAGGCGGGCGCTGCGCCGAGTCCCGTATCGCCGGCGGTCGGCGCGGATGCCCCCGATCCGAAACCCATCGCGGCGACCGACTGGCCCGCAGTGACGCCCGCAATCAGATTTGCCAATGCCGGCAAACCGGTGTTGACAAACAGATTCTGCCGCTCCCAAATCAAGCGGCCGCGTGTGTATAGTCTGACTATTCCTTGTGGTCGCATTGTTACCTCTCAAAAACCTGCCGCCTCGGCGTATTATTGGTTGGAAGAGATCGCGATGCCGTTGACCGCAACTCCGGAGTCCGCAATTGCGGGTTCGTTCGCCCCATACGTCACTCCGGTATGGTAGAAATGCCCGTCGTAAAGCGGCGCAATGATCTTGGTGTCGGCTACCGGCCATGCAGGTGCGCCTATCAGATCGATCGGTGCGGGCGCCGGTTCTTCGCGCGAGAATATCGAGACGACCGTGTCCGCAGGCGCCGATCGCACATCCGTTATTGGCGCACCGATGAACCATAGTGAGTCGAGCCACGCGCGCACCGGCTTGAAGAAGTTGATTGCCGCGATGACCCGTGCCGTATCGATGGTCGCGACCGCTTGCCCGCTCTCGAGATTGAGTCGCGCCTGGAATACCGCCCATCCCTCGCTCTCCGGATAGCTGGTGCCCCCCCAACTTGCCTGACCTTCCAGTAGCGTCACGCTGGACCAGCCCAGTGGCCTCAGCGCGGCTTTGATCGCATACGGAGTCCCCCGCGTCCGGTGCAGCGGAATGGCGACTTTGAGCAGCGCGCGCAATGAATCGAAATCCGACGGCCCTGACACTCCGCTCGTCGAGCTCAGAGTATCCACGTTTGTCAGCGTATCGATATTCGCAGCGTATCGATCGATTCAGTGATTTGAGCGCCAAGTTGCCATTGTGGCGCGACTAAATCGAACTGCCATGCCAGGAACAACAACGCACTGCCAGGATCGACGTCAGATCGATCTCATCCATGCGCTCGATAAGCTCGAGTAACGCGCGGCTCCGTGCGTCGTTGATGGAAGGCTGGATGGTCAGTTGCGCCATAGGATAGTCAGTCGGTCGCGGAAGGCTGGACTAAGCCGCTATTTTTAGATTATCCGCCGCCGCTGCGCGGATAACCTCGGCCAGTGTCGCGGTAAGTTTATGCGCCTGGTCCGGCGTGCTCGCGAATTCTCTCTAGCTTTTGAGTGTAGTGGTCGCTTGGCCTAGCGTAATCGCGACGCAGTTCGCCCACTCGCCCGGTTGTAATTGCGTATACGCCGGAGCGGTGAGTGACACTTGGTACACGCCCGGGACCGAAAGCGTTTCGATAATCTGGCTCGGCACGACATCGCGCTGAATTCGCGATGCCAGTGCAATCGCGTAATCCTGCGCAGCCGCCATCGTGCTTGCCGGGTCTGTATCGGCGTATAGGGTGATTGTTCCGGCGATCTGGTAATCCACTTCAGTAACCGCGAGTGCGTTCACAGTATCTGTCAATGGTCGCACATTGTCCGCATTTAGCGCTGCCGTTACCTTTGCGAGCAGCGCCGCGCTCGCGATTGCCGTCGGGTTCGGCGAAGCCCCGGGTTGCGACGTTATCGGTCCCGTCAGCACATAAACATTTACCTGCCCCGGTCCGGGCGACACGATTTGCACGTCGGCGATCGAGGGATCGGTGCTCAGGGTGAAATATCTATAGGAACCCTCCGGTCCGGCGACGCTGAATTGGTTTGGTGCGGCCTGAATTCGCGTCCGCAGATGCTCGTCAGTCTCCGGTGACGTGCCGCCCGCGCTCACTGTTGTGTTTACGACCGCACCGATCAACACGCTCGGATTCAGTTGCACGTTGATTTGTCCGGCCAGGTAGCCGTTGGCGCCGGTACCGGGCGTGGTCGAATTAGCCAGCACTGTTCCGACGCTCGCCCCTGCCGGAATAGTCAGATCGCCAGTCGTCGCAAAGACAAACTGTCCGTCGCTCGTGCCTACTGGGGTGCCAGCCGAGATCGTGTACGAGACACTCAGAACAGCTGCAAGCGTGAATTGAAGCATGGTGCTCGCGCTTTGCGCAGGTAGTCGCGTGACGCTGAGCAGTTGTCCGAGATAATCGAGCACGGGAAATGCGGCGAATGCGAGCAGATTCTGCTGTCCCGCATACTGGATCGCATTGCGCACCAGCGACTCGCGATAAGCGTAGAGGTTAATCAGGAGACGCTCGACCTGTGCGGGTTGCAAAGTTCGGTTGGCCGCAGTCTGAAAGGCGGCAACCATATCCGCTAATATTAGATTCGGATCCAGTCCGTCGGTGTCGTTGACGAAGACTGGCGGTGGAAGGGCTGGAATTCCGGCTGCCATCAGCGTTCACTCCCTGGGTGCTTCGCGTAAACTGTTGCGTTCATCACATAAGTGCTGTGGCGCTTAAGGCGTTGGGATCGCTATTACGATTGACTGGGTCGGCGCGAAGGGCGATGTTCCATGCCCTCGGGTCGTAAGCTTGAGTTGCCACGTGACGGCGATGTTGAGATGCGCACCTGCTTGCGTGTCTCCGCCAACCACCGGAGTCGCCGTGATCGATATTACCGTCACGCGCGGTTCCCATCGCGTGATTGCTTCCGTCACTTCTCGCACGATCGCCGGAATCGCGGCGTTTATCGGTGCATCGATGTAGCGCCACACATCCGCGCCAAACGTCGGTCGCAACGGATCGCTACCCTTCGGAGTATTCAGGATTATCCCTATACACTGGTTCACGTCGGCCAGTCCTTGCACGACGTTGCCGATTCGAACGCCCGGCTCGCCCGCAGGGTCTAGCTCGAGTGACCAGTCGGCTGAAATGATCTCGGCGAGAGTGGTAGCTCCTGCTGGCATAAATTATCGGTTTACCAGCCCACGAAGCGCAGCTCGCCTCGCGTCCGCAATTTGCGCGAACTCACCATTCGAGTCTCGATCATCGATGGCCACCTTCATCCCGCAATCACCTTTGTGCTGCCACTGACTATATGTCCTGATCCCGCCGGACAAATCGTCGTGTCCCCGACTCGCGCGACTCCGGGCCCTCCTCCCGCGAGCTGAATCTGCCCTTCCGCGGCGACCGTCACGTTTCCCGATTCATCGATCGCTATCGATGCCCCGTTTGCAGAAATTGTCACCGTGCCGCCGCTCGGAATGCTGACTTGGAGCGCGTGAACCGACCGATCGTAGCCGAACACCGCGCCGTCTTTAGACGTCCAATGCACTTTCTCGGCGCTCGCGACCGGCGGCCGATCGACGCTCGAGTAAATTGCGCCCAGTACGGCGCCATCCTCGGCATATTCATCCATCACGCACACGACCTGCTCGCCAACGTCGGGTATCCAGTACATCTTGTCGTTTTGCGTCTTCGCGAAGACCACCGGCAGCCACCAGCTTTGCATCTGGTCGTTGTCAGGAAACACTACGCGTACTCGGGCGTTCGCGGCGTCCTGGACTTTTACGATGCCGACTCGATACATCTGTGCCTGTCTTCCGCCGTGCGAGTCTTTGATATCGCGCATCGAACCGTTACCTTCCAGCAGGGGATCGCTTCAAGTGTTCCCGCCCTGTTTCTGCGGCTCCGACCGAGGTGCCGCTTACTGACCACATCAGTCCACGCGGCGCGCTTCGATATCTGTCGTGTAACCCGTCGTCCGCTCCAGCCGATGGCGTGCATTCTCGATTAGGTACTTGCCGTCATTAAAACCAAACCCGGTAATCGTAAAAGTATTTCCGGCGGTGTACGCGATCGCGCCGCTCGCGCTAAAACTGGCACTCGTGCGAACCATGTTCGCTTCATGTAGTGCACTAGTCGCCTTGAGCGTCGCCTGCTGTCCATTCTCGCAACGGACGGTGAGTTTCAGGGTATCGCTAGTGGGTATCGTGGGTGCGCCCGCTACGCTTTGCGTTACAAGTTGCTTTAGCTCTGGTAACTGGTATGAAACTTGGGCTGCCCGATATACGCGATGGGTCTTCAATCGAAAGGCGAAACGCAACAAGTCACTTCGCCCGATCGTGGCAACCGGAGTTGCCGCCTCCAATGACGTCCGCGAATAAAACACCATCTGTTTGCCGCGCACCGTGAATTCGTAATTGTGTGCGTGCGCCAACCTTCGCAGAAAAGCGAGGTCGGTTTCATGGCGTTGGGTCACGCGGGCGAAAGTCATGTTAGATGCGCCGCTCGCAGCAACCATGGTGAGTCCGTATTTCGCGGCGATCGTTCCCGCGATTTGGGTCAACGTCTGATTCTCATAACCCACACTATTGTACGTTCGCATCGCCGGCGTTATGTAGGCTGCCAAACAGCGCAGATGTAATACATCCGGCGGTCCACTCAGTGAAAGCTCGTCCACCTGAAAGTCTCCACACGGCAGCAGCGACTCGCCCGCGTATCCAATCATTAGATTGATCCGGTCTCCCTCAGCCGGTTGCCAGCTTCCTTGCCAGCGCTTGTCGTGATCTTCTATTTCAACTTCCAAGGCTCCCGACGCTCCGTCAAGACAATCCTGGTATGTAATCGCTGTAACCATGCTCACAATGTTCGTTGTGATATCCACACCTTGGTAAGTGAGTATCCATTTCGGAACGCGAACCGGGAATGTGATTGCACCAGCCATCTAGCGCGCAGCTCTTTGCAAATGATTAGTTCTGTTCATGGTGCCGCCTTCCACGGTGGCAGGTTGGCAGTCGCACTCGGGCTCACTTGGAGAAGTGGTATCGCGATCTGAAGGCCCGCTTCGAGAGCGGGTTCGATCGGGATGAGCGTGTTTGCCATGATTATCGGTGAGTACAGGCTCGCATCGCCATAGTACGTCCACGCCAGCAGATCCCAGCGCTCACCGGCGACGGTAACGTGCGCGATATATTGTGATTGCGACATTTCTAGATTTATGACGATTGGGTACTGTGCGACGGTTTCGTGTTCGCTATGATGCTCGGCGCTACGTGCGAGCTCGCACAATGACGCTCGGAGCTATGTCGTTCACACTCATATGTGGCGCCGGCAGTCCCGCCAACCCGGGCGAGTTAAGGATTGGCGACACGCCGGGAGCGGAAATCGACGGAGCTACAAATCCCGGCCCGGAGGACCCGACCGTCGCACTTGTCCCAGCGCCCGGTGAATAGGCAATGGAACTAGTGGCGGTACCCGCCGGTGCAGCAACGATGCCAAGTAACGGAAACCACGCCGCGAGAGATGCCAAGGCGTCGATTTCTGATTCGACCGCCCATTCTTTCAGCGCCGCTCGTACCGTTATCGCTATCAAGTCGCCGGTCGCACTCATCTGTTGCGCAGTTGTACGGATCGACGTGACGATGAAGTACCCGCGATGAACGCCATTTCCAAACACCAGCGCGCGGGCGTTATGATCCTCAGCGGCCGCGGTCAGCGCCGCCGCTTGCGCTGCCGGATCGGTGAAGGAACTATGAAAGTGAAACTCCAGTTCAAGCGTTTCGAGGTCGGCTGCGAGCCATTGTAACTTGGGCCGGTCCTCGACCACGCGATGTTCTGCGTATGCCCAGGTTCGAGTGGACTCGAAGGCATCCGGAGAGCCCAACAGCTCGAAAACAATTTCGCCGTACACTGCAAACATCGATTACTCACTCGCGGAGAGGTAAGGCTCGGACCACAGCCGTCCGGTATCTTGTGAAGCGGCTAAAATGCAGCCCGACGTTGTAATTGCAATTCACGAGCAACTATCCGAACGATCTCGTGACTGTGGCGCCCGATGGCTTGAACCACGCGACGCTCCAGGTCGCCCGGGTCTCCGCCGCCCTGCAGCACAACGGTAGGAGAAAAATTGACCACTACCGGTCTGGATCCCTCGATTGCGCCCATCCTGGAAGTTGCGGACCTGATCGCGGATGCTGCATGTCCGGAAATCTCGGGCCAAGCGGATGCCGGCCAGTCCGCCCGCCACCGTGACGAGATGGCGCCCGCGGGTGGTGCTCCCGGTGTTCTGTTAGCTTGTGCCACCGAACGCATCGAATTCAGTTGAAAGGCTGTCGAATGCTGTAGCGCGATCCCAAGACCGTCGCTATGACCGGCAAATTGCGTCCTGCGTGCGGGCGGTAATCTCGACGCGGGAAAGTATGATAGCCGCCTGGCGAGTAGTGCGGAGCGCCGGTGTTGAATTGCGCCCCCTTCAATCGCTGTCGGCCCGACCTGGCCGGCTTCGGTAAATCTCGAACGGCCTGAACTATCGGCTAGCCTTCCCGTGCCCTTGAGGTGTCGGCCTACTGTACCTTCAAAGTTGAATATAGATAACGTCGGCCGTTTGCTCGAATTACCGGTGAGTTGAGCCTGCGTCTCGAGCGGCCGACCTTCCGCCCCGGTGGATTGTCTGTGCGACGAGCGCGTGAGAATTTGCGACGCTTCCGCCTGGCGTCCGAATGCCTTACTGATCTGACGCCTCGACCCATTGTAGGCTGTCGCAGATGTCGCCTTCTCATTTGTCCCCGGTGTTACGAAGGATTGCGAACGCAATGAGCCGTTCGTTAAGGTCGCAATCGCCGGAGGGAGTCCGTGAACGCTATAGAGCTCGTCGACTTTTGTTGCCAGGCCGGAAAGCCGGTTCACCGCTGTTCGATTGTTAAGGAGATAGTCATTTCGCTTGCTTGTGTCGGTTAAGCTCGGCCTGGCCATAGGGGTGCGCCCCCGGCGCTTATCGGTGGCCGAACTACTATTGAAGCCCTTGGCGCCATTGACGATCGATTGTTCGAGGTGGCCGACCTTTCTGTAGCGACTTGCTAATGAGGTCATCCATGCGTGGGCCGCGATTAGTCTGTCGGTAGAAATTATGATGCTGTCTAGCCGTCTCTTGTCGAAAGCCCCGATTCTGGATGCGCGCGGTTCCAGCGCGCTCCCGGAGCGAAGCCTGCTTCTGAGTGTCACGTTCGCTCGCTCCGTTCCTATTGCTGAACCGGCACGCCGCTGGTGCGTTCGGTACCTCGCGGCTTCGCCAAAGCCACGCGCAGCGCCCGCCCCATCACTGCGATGCCGTCGAGCTCGCCAATCGCTGCTTCCGCATCTTCCGCCGTTATCATCTCCACGAAGCCGAATCCTCGTGACGTTCCCGTCCATCGATCCTTGATGATCTCCGCGTTCTCGACGCCGCCCACCCGCGCAAACGTCTCCCGCAGTGCCGTGTCGGACATTTCGAAGTGTATATTTCCCAAATATAGGCGACGGCTCATATTTCTGCTCCGCACGCGGTCAATTGGTTCTTGACGCTATCGGTCGTGTTGTAAATTGGCCGCGGTTAGATATTCGGCGACTGCTCTTGCCCAATAGCTAATCTCGGTCAACTCCATTAGTCGCAACTCTCTAAGGGAGAAGCCGTACCCGATGAGTCCGATGATCGCCGCGGCTGAGGGAAGTCCGTCTGCTCCTTCTGCGCCGCCGCGGTGATCGGAAAATTTGCCTGGCACTCGCCTGCCCCCGAAACCTCTCCCTCGAGCGTCAGTACGTCGTCCAGATCCATCTCGAGAATATCCTCGTAAACCAGCGCTTTCCCTTCCACCCGTACCAGTTCAGCTATCAGGGCGAAGGATACTGACAGCGGTTCGGGATTACCCACCACAGCACGATGAGCACGCATTAGATCGCGCCCCTTTCCTCTTCGTACTTCCGCCGTTTGTCCGGACGGCAATGTTATCGTTCTTGATTCGACACTCATTAAAGCTCACTCCACTTTGTTTTCGCGGTCTCGTCGCAAATGAACATTACCCAGGGTAGAGAGGGGCGAGGGAACTCGGATATGAAGCAAAACTCAAGTCGGAGCGTCGGCAACGGAAATCCACCGCCGGGCTCTCTCCCTGGGGCATTATGCAGTCTGTCAGTGTCAATCTTCCCACTCTCGGTTCGTACGGATGCATCAAGGCGTTGTGCGCTGCGGTTTGGTTTTGGCCATACCTCAGCCGCCGATGTTCGTGCGATACTGCGCGAGCTGATCCACGCCATTCACCACATAGATATTCGCCAGCACGTCGTACAGATGCATCTGGGCGCCGGCCACGTAGAGCTCCGAATGATAGACCGAGATCGTCGATGTCGAATCGACATTTTCATGTTGTTTGAATGTGAAAGCCCCCGCGTCTTTGAAAACGCCCGTCATCAGATAGACTACGGGTAGCTCGGCATTACGCCCTTGGCTGGTATATTGAGCTATGCTTCCGCGCACCTGGAAGGAATGGGAGACGAACGGACTTCCGGCCGCCGCCAGAACCTCTGGGTAAAGCGATGCCCACTTGATCTTCGCCTCAAGTTTTTCGACCCCCGCCCAGAACTCTGCAGTACCCGCCATCCCTAGCCCCTTGTGATCCACCATCCGATGGTGCGGTTGGGCGACCTGGATCTCTTCCGCTCGCCCCAATAGCCCGGTGCCATCCATGTAGATATTGGCGTTTGCTATTCGATTTACCGATATGTCCATTGCTGTATCCTTGCCGCGCCACGCACGGCGCCCCGTGCGGAAACTTCGCCCTGGTGTCGTAAACGATTAGGCAGTCAGCGCCGTACCGGTCAGCGCGGATGAATTTCCGAGCTGGCTCAGAAGGGTTGTGTCAATGTATACCGTGAAGCTCAGTCGCTCAGCCGGCGGCGGAGGCATTACGTCGATATCGAATACCAGGTGCCCGGCCGCAATCTGGTCTGGAGGATTCTCGGCTGGATTGTAGCTTGAGGAGCCGGCTACCAGTGCCCCGCGCTGAATCAATGTCCGAATGAACGCGTTCACGCTTGCCAGGATCGCCGTTATCAGCGCGTTGCTGATTTGATTGGTTGGTCGATGAACTGCAACATCGACAGTTGCACCGATTCCTCGATCACATCCATCGTTCGCCGAACGCTGATAAAGTTGTCCGGCGTGGTTATCGTCGGATAGCCGGCCGAGCGGTTCCCCCAGACCCGCAGTCCGGTCCCGAATGCGTTGAACACCGTCAAGATGCCCGCCGCGTTCAGATTGTTCACGTCCGAGGCCGCGTCCAAAAGCGACGCATATAACGTGACGTCCGGTCCGAGAATGCCATTTGCCTGCGTATTCGACGGCGACCACCAGTAGCCGTTCTGCAGGTCCTTCAACGCGATTGCCCCTGCCACCCACTGCGAATACGGCCCGACCGAGGTCTGATTCGCCACCAGTTGAACCGGGCTCGAGCCATTCAAAGTGACACCGGTGGGCACCAGGCCGATGTCGAAAAACGTCTCCTGCGGATAACAGAGGATTGCCCGTGTCGAGCTGGTGTCGAAGGCATTTCCCGCCACTCCACGATTGGCAATTGCGGTCCCGGCTGGAGTGTTAGCTGGCGAATCGATCAGCGCCATCCCGCGCAGACTCTCGGCGATCGCGATCATTGCCGTCGCTACCCCTCCGTTCTGGGAGTATCCAGGCGCGAGCAAAAGCTTCGAGAAGAAGCCCATCGTGCCGTACGTCGTCAACAAGGCCTGCAGGCCCGTGTAACCGGCATTGCTGACTGCGCCGATTATATCCGAGTCCTGGACTTTGCTCGGGTCGGCATAACTGAATGACGCGATCACCGTCGCTCCCGCCGCGATTCCGCCGCCCACCGCGAGCGTCACCACGCCGTTGATCGGATCGCTCGTGTAGTCAGTCAGTGCAATGTAAGGCGTCCCCGAATAGTAACTGTAGCTCACCAGCACGGCCTCGGTCGCGCCGATGCCGCCGCCCGCTATTCGTGTCAGCAGACCCGTCCGCGCGTTCACTAGATAGTCAGTACCCTGCATATAGTTCGTGCCGGCGGGACTGCTCGTTAACACTATCGACGACGCCTGCACATTTCCGTGCGCCAATTGTACCGTGGCAGGCGTTCCGCCAAATGTGTGGGCCTCGCTGGTTACGGCGGCCGCCGTCGTTGGCATCACCGTCACGTTCGTGACACCCATGTGCCCAAGATTGATCGCCCCCGCCGCACTGAACCTCTGCGATGCGACGATGTCGCTGGTATGCTCGGTGTTGTCAAAAACGTTCACCACGATTGCCTGTCCCGCCCCTTGCCCCAGGATCGCATTGAGCGCGTATGGAATCGTGTAGCCCTGCACCGCCGGACCGAACTGAACTGCGTCCTGCGCCGAGCTCACCAACCTCGGCGCATTTATTCCCGGTGCCCCTGCCGGTGAAGTTAGCGCCCAATATGGCGCCGTGCCCACCAGGCCGATTACCGATGACTTCACCACCGTGATCGGCGCCGGACCGGTCGCGAGTTCCAGTACCTCTACTCCATGCAGGAAGGATGCAGGCATATGCGTCACCTCAGTGGCACGCGGGCGCCTTTCTCGAAGCTGGCCGCGGTGCCAAACAGTTGTCGGGTTTTCCTACCGGAGCCCCGCCAGCGCGACTACACTGGCGCGTGCGGGGTGCCGTCGCGTGTCGGCGTATCGGCGGCAGACTATAAGCCGCGAATACACTGGCTAATCGTTGTCCTCGTGCGCGATGCCTCAGTTGGTTGGTGCGGTTGGCGCGCTGCCCCCATTTGCTGCCGCCGTTACGATGTCGGCGTATGTATATGCGATTGCGACTGAGGCTCCGGCCGCGATCGCTCCAGTTGGTATCCGTACGACTATTCCGTTGACCGCGTCCAGTGTGTAGTCCCTGCCGTTGACGTAGATCGCACTGTTCGTCGAATTCGTCACCACTAGTGCTGACACATCGGCGTTGAGAAGTTGGATCTGCCCGCCGGAATCGAAGGTGTATAGCGTCGGCGCGGTTTCGACCGCGGTGACGCCACCCTGTTCCTGAGCGCGCGCGAGCGTAAGCAATGGATAGCTGTCCGGCGTCGATGGTTCGACCGCAACCGTGCACATCGCAAACGTGATTGCGTAAATCCACGTGCCGCCCTGTTTGTCGCGCTTCAGGAAGCGTTCGCGCACCGGGTAGGTCTTCTCGCACCCTGGTACTCGAAAGCCCGTCAGCGCCGCGCGCACCGACTCGATCGTTGCGTAGGCCCCGGGCGTGCCGCCGCTCGCCTCTCCCCCGAAGTTCCATCCAAGGTCGCGCATCATTACCGTGACCTCGAACTTTAACCTCCGTTCCTGCACGATCGCCGCGCTGTCGATCAGTTTTCCGTACTCTGCCCCTTCGTAGCGCACCAGCGCCGCGCCAATCCGATGCGTCATCCGATACGCCTCGGGCTGATCCGGAAAATGCGCGATCTCGATACCGCTGATCTCAGCGTTCAATCGGTTGACCACAGCCTTTTCGATCGTCTCGATATCGAGCGGCGTCGGTGGCGTAAAAGTTTGGCCCAGCCACGGACTGTCTAGTACGACTGCTCCCATCTGCTTCTTCTCTCAATCCTCCGGCTGACCCCGACTCTTCGAGACGCCTAGCGCGACTCCGGCATCAGCTCTTCGAAGTAGACCGAATACGTGCGCCCGATCTTGAATCGCTCCCCCGCCATGGCATTCAGCTCAATCGTTCCCGCTGGCGGCTCGGCGAAATTCTCGTGGGCCTCCGCCGAATCGTCGATCACTGGAACCAGCCGGGCGCTATGCACCACGCGGCCCGGATGCCAGCTATCGGTCTTTTCCGCTTTCATGCAGATGAATTTCACTCGCATTGTTTTTTCCTTCTCGCGGTTAATTATCCGCGCTTCCAGAGTTAGTAGCCTTTGAGCGTTCCACGATCGAATATCCGTTGCGGCAGTTCGCCGCCCGCATCGCCACCCGCCTGCGTCACCACCGATCCCCCAGCCGCCGCCGGCTCGGCGTTGTCCGCCGCCAGGCCCAGCGTCACTTCCCCGCGCGCCACCCGCACCAGCAATTCCACCGCGTCTTCATAACGCTTGCGCGCGTCCGCCACGTCATGGAGCGGTCGCAGCGATTGCAGTCGATACATCGCGACATCGCACGCTAATCGTTGCAACACCGCCGGCGGATCGTTCAGCGGCAGTGCGAAGCGGCTCTCCAGGTATCCGTCGATTTCGGCTGAAGCGTCGCTCAGAGCCTGCTGCAGCGTCGCCGAATTCACCGTCGTCTGCGTCGAATCCCGTAAATAGTGTGTTCAGATTTGCAGTGCTTATTTCCATTGGTTCCTACCGTAGTTCACGGGCCGCTCGTTTGCGGAAGATGAAAGCGATTTGAGTGCGATTTTGCTTCAGCGGGCGCTTGAAGCGGTTTACTCTGTATCCCGCACGCGTCGCTCAGTCTATTGCTCAGACGGCCGCGGCCGCTTGATGCCAGAAGTCAATCCATACCTGCCCGCTCGGATCGAGTGCCGCGATTCGGCCGGCGGCACTGCGCGTCGGCGTCCCCCAGTTGTAATCCGCGAATACCGTTGCCGCGGCCGCGATCCCACCGCCGCCAATTAGCATCAGCATCCCCGCCTGGCAGTCCACCACGTAGTCAGTGCCCTCGACGTAAACCGTTCCGCCACCCGACGTGCTATGCACCTTCACCTTCGAGATGTTCTCGTGGCCGACGTTTACAATTTGCGCCGATGTCGCCGCCGGGAACGTCGTCGACTGCGCCACCACTGCAACTGCGCCGCCGCCGTCGCTCGCCGAGACCGAGTTGTCGTCGACCGCGAATGCGATCTGGCCCACTTGCGCCGCGGCGATCGTTCCGTCGTTGACGGCGTACATAAATACCCCGCGCCGCGCCACAATCGAGATCGCTCCCGCTGCCCCCGGATTGTTCACCGCGTCCTGCCCCGGAATTCCGTTGCTTACCATCTCGGCGCGCCCGAGAATCTTCAGTCCCGCGACGCTGGCTGCCGGCGTTGCGTTACCGTTGGCATTGAGTGAAACCATGCTGCCCAGGTAAACCGTGGTGTTTGCTTCGACCGGGTAAACCATCGTCCGGCCGTCATCGGCCAGTTCCGGCGTATTTCGTGAATTGGTTAATGCCGCCATTGTTTCGCCTCTTGGCCCTCCGCCTGCGACGGTCCGGGCGTCTTAATCTCAGTACTCTTCTCCGCGCGCATTTAGCTCTGGAGTGACTATTCCTGATCTGCCGTCAGGAAGTCGCCACGCATCCCCCTTCGTTTCAAATACTCTTGCGGTCGCAAGCCCAGCCGCCCACAAACAGTGAGTTCCGTACGCGTCAGCGCGACCTTGGCCCGGCTCCCTGCAACGCTCGCATTGTCACGATCGTTGACGCTGCTTCGCCCCGCGAACGGCTCGCCCTCGAAGTCGCCTCCGCTCCCTGCGATTACCATCGGTTGGCGCGCGACAAAATCCTCGAAGCCGCGCACGTTCGCCTGACAGTATGCGATCGCCCACTCGGGCTGAGCCGGCACTATCTTCCCGGCTCTCATCGCCGCGTCCACGCGCAATTTGGCTCGTTCGCGTGCACCAGCCGCGCGCAACCGGTTCAGCTCTGTCAAAGCGTCCTCGAATTGCGCAATCGGTACGTAACGTGCCGGGTCCGCGCCCCCGCCGTTCTCCGTCGCATGCTGATTTCGGCTCCCACGGGCGCCGCGCCGTTCGCGCTATCGCCGCCGCCCTCGCGAAATAGACGGCGCACCTCGGCGACAATCGTGTCCGGCGTTGCCTCTTCATCGAGTCCGAACAGCTCGCGCAATTGCGCTCCCAAATCGCCCATCACGGCGACCGTTCTGCGCGCTTGATCCGCTGCGACGCCGTGCGATTCGCGCGTAAATTGTGTCGCGGCCTTGACATCTCCGCCAGTGTGGCGTGCCGAGATTGCCGTCAAATACAGATTCGGATTATTAGTCAGTGCGGCGCGTAGCAGCCGTTGTACTTCGCCATCTTGTGAGTATTCAAATACCGGTGATATGTACCGATATTCGTGCGTGATCACCGCCGCCGCCCCGTGACGCGTCCATTCGACGTTTCCCCAAAGTGCGCCTTCGCGTACTTCCATCGCGCGAATCCAGCCCGCCGCAGGAGCTGGACGTCCCACGGGGGCTGCAAAATCCGTCGCATGGTCGTAATCGATCGGCAGCCCCGCTTCCATTCGCAGTCCGTCAGTCGCCGCGATTACCGCCCCCGGATTAGAGAGGCGAAACGGTCCGCGACCGTCCCGTCCAGCGAAGTCTCCCGCCGGCAATAGCTCGATCCACGCAGGCGCGCTGCTATGAATGCCGAGTGCAGTTCCGCTCACACCCACCCCGTTGTCACCGGCGCGAGCAGTTCCATCTTTGGTCTGCATATCCTTCATCGTGGGTAATTGTGACATCGAGCGTCGCCCTCCATAAGGGTGAAATCCTTCACAAAATGCCTATAGCTACTGACTCTGCGTAAGTCCGACGGCCGTTGTGACTGCGTATCTGGAATAATAGCTATTGTCACGTCCACTGTGCATATTCGATCACTACTTGTCGGAGCGAAGATGCCGCTAATTCCGGCGCGTGGCGGCCGGTTCGAGCACCGCCTCGCCCGCGCTCGCGACGGGCAGGCCCAAACGATCGAGCACGGTCTTCTGCGCGATCCGAAGTCCGCGGTCTGCGAGTTCCGCGACGATGCTCGCGAATTGTTCGTCGGCCTGGTCCTCTGGCAGTTGCAACTCGATCTGCGGGTGACGTCTTTGTGGACCTGCGTTCAGGTCTACCATCGGCCGCACCAGGTCGCGCGTTAGCGTCTCACTCAGACGCCGGGCGTCGGCCGCAAGAATGTCGCGCCGCACCTCGTCATGAACTTGCGCCGCCGCCCGCGATCCTGCTCCGCGTGGTAGCTCTGTCGTCAGGGTCTGTCCCAGCACGGCTTTGCTCACTTGCCGATCGAGATATTCGCAGAATCGTTCGTATAGTTCCGCGCTGCCGGTCTGCCGCGCCTCGGTAAATTCGATCAGCATCGAATCCGGGATTATGGCCGCTGCGTCAGTGCCAATATTCGCTACCGCCCTCAGCAGCGATTGTTTGTCGGCGTCGGTAGCTCCGGCGCCGTATTTGCCCAGTCGCAAGGGTTGACCAAACACCTCCGCGAAGGTTACCCAATCTTTTAATACGTAGTTCTTGAAGAGGTATGACCAGCCCGCCGCCCGGGCGATCCCACCGCGGATCGGAAGACCCGACTTCGCCTTTGAAAAATGCACAACGAATTTGAACGGTGCCAGCGGCGCGGTGAACGGCTGCAAGCCGTTCCATCCGGTGCCGCCATTCGCTCCGCGATTTCCCGCGATGCGCGCTTCGAAATGGGTGTCGCCGGCTTGTTCCGGAATTCCTGCGGGCTGCCCCTCAGGCGTCAGCGTCCGCACTAGTAATTGTTCTCCGTTGACCCAATCGAATGTGAACCAGCGCGGATCTCTCCAGATCAGCCGCACTGGCATCCACTCGCTCCCCGACGTATCCCAGATGATCTCAGTCGCTGAAAATCCCTTGCCGATCGCATCTAGTATGTCAAAGAGTGCATCCGTCAGATTGAGTGTCCCGCCGAGCAGAAAAGCCCGTACCATATCGGCGATTCGCACATCCTCTTTCTCCCCGGATGCGGCGCGCACCGCGATTGGTAATCCTCCGATCGTTTCCTTTCGCGTTCCCAGCACGGCCAGGTAATGCAGGTCCTTCTCCTCCATCTCCTCCGCCAGCTCCAGGTACAGAAACGCATCGCCCAGTTCGGCCTGCCGCAGTATCGCGGTCAGCTTTTCCGGTGTAAGCCCAGCCGACGGGTGCATCACCGAATAGATATTGCGCACACCCGTCATTGTCGCCGCCGCCTGTTCCTCGCGGAGGCGCCCAATATCGACTTCACGCCCGTACGCGTCGTAGAGTGCCATGTGTGAACTCTCCAGTACTCAGTGAGTTGTTCTGAGTATGGTTGTCGGACCGTGCGGAACGTCAGTTGTGCGATAGCTGATGGTGCTGGCTGTACTACTCACCGTTTGACGGTGTCGCGCCGCCCTCGCACGTTCACCAGGTGCCTGCGAAAGTCCCGAAGCGCCCGCGCCGCTCGGAACGCGGATCGGGCTCGTTAGCCGGTTCGAGTCGCATTCCATCCGCGTTGGCCTCTTCGAATCGACGGACTCGTCGAGCCGGTTGATATGCTATCTCCGTGGCCTCCGTCTGACTCGCGAAGTATGCGAGCGCACCCGCGATTGCCGCATCGCCATGTCGCGGTTTGCCGGCCGCCGTCATCGTGCGCCGCTCCGCCACCCGCGCCACTCCCTGCTCCATCACCAGCGCGCGATGGTCCGCGAGGATTTCCGCATCCCGCGGCAGTTCAATCATGCCGTCTTCGAAGGCCGCCTTGTACCGCGGCATGTTCTCCCGATACCACTCCGTCGATAGCATCACCTGCCGGATGCGCGCGCCGTATCGCTGCATCGCCGTCTCCGCCAGGTATTGCCCGTTCCCGCGCGCATCCATCGCACCCGCGGCAAAATGCGGCAGCCGATCCGCGACGTAAAAAAGCACCTGCTCCTGTTGGCGAAACGGAATGTTGCGCAACTCGATTACAAAGGGCGTCCGCCGCATTGTGTTGCCTTTCAATTGCAGCGGCCAGATCACCGTTAGATCGCCTGAGCGCCCAAAATCTTCTCCGATAAATGAGATCGCCGCCGGATCGAGTACCCCCAGTTGCGACGCGATTCTCTCCTCGCAAAAATCGCGGGTCACCTGCATCCGCTCGCTTTCCGGCCGGCCGGCGAACTCCGCCGGCATCTCCCAGCGAATCACCGGCACGTTCTCGCGCATGCGTCCCTCTATCAGCACCGATGAAAGAAAGGCCCCGCCGCTCGCTCGCGGGATACACAACAATTCCTCCTCCGCTTCCTCGCCATACTCATCGAAGATCCGCGTCCGCCACTCGCTCTCCCCGCTGCTCGACCACTGGCGTCCCAGCTTCATGCATATCCGATGGTACAAGCCGTCGCTGATCGCTTCGTCCAGCGTCACCCGATGAAGTGAGTATGGCCGGCGTCCCGCACGAATCTCATTGACTAGTTCATTGAAAGCGCTGGTCGCCCCGTTGTGGGTCGACATCACGCGCACGCATCCGCCCCACATCGTGAAGGCCAGCGCCGCCTTCAGCAGCCCCTTCAGATCGTCGTGAAACGCCGCTTCATCTATCACCGCGCGTCCCTGCTTGCCGCGCAGGTTTGACGGCCGCGAAGATAGCGCCACGATCTTGTGGCCCGAGCTGAAGCGGATCCGGTACGCCAGGATGTCGCGACGTTCATCGTCGATCGCGATCTCCTCGATCTCCCGCGCGGCCTTGTTGAATTGCCGCGCCCACGCCGCCGCCGTCTCCACGAACTCCAGCGCCATGTCGCGGTTGTAGCCCAAATACCAGGTATCCAGACCCTTGCTCGCCGAGGCCGCCAGCGCGCTCGCCGCCGCTTCGGTCCACGTCAGTCCGATTCTCCGCGACTTCTCCGCGACCTTTACCGGCGCCTCGTCGGCCAGCCATCGGATTTGATAGGGCAATAGTACGTCGGCGCGTTCAATTGCTTCGTCGTTGGGTGTCGGTCTCATTACTCAGTTGCTCCGTAACAGGGTGTTGAGAAACCCTGATAATTACCGAGGGTACTAGATTTCAACTCAACACCCTGCGTGAAAAATGGCTTCTTTCCTTATCTTCTCGCCCCTACTGGGGAGAGAGCGAGTGAGGGGAAGCAGGCTGTGAAAAGCCTTTTTCAACAGCCTGCTAGGCCGTCGTTACTTGGTGATTTCCATCAGCACCTGTTTGATTTGCGCCACCCCCACTTCCGTCAGCCCGCGTGCTTCCGCGTCAGCTACCGTCCGCTGGGCCGCCAGTACATTCGCGCGCATCTCGTCGGCATATTTCTGCTGCGCTACCGTGGCCCGTGCGAGCGTCGCCACACTGCGCGCCAGCGAGCCGATATTGATCTCCGAAAGCGCCGTGCCCTTCAGATCAACCAATAGGGTGAACAGATGCTGCTGGACCAGCCGCATCAGCGCTTGATTCATATCGACGTCATCGTCCTCGCTGGCGCCCACTACTGCCCGCGCCTGCGCCGTCGCCAGCCGCACCGCTTCGATCCTGCCCTCGAGCTTGAGCGCGTGGTGCCTGACGGCTACGGTCGCGATCGAGCACCCGTGCGACGCCAGCCAGCGCTTCAATTCTGTATAGTTCTTGAACTCCCGCTTGGCGATGCGTTCGTCCAGTGCTTTGCGTACGTCCATCGGCAGCCCGCTGATTTTGTTGGGTCGATGCGGCTGTCTGCGCTTCGGCTCCCTTTCCATCGTCGCGCCGCCGCTCACCAGTATTTGCGCGGCCGCGCGACGCCCGCCGGTGCCACAAGTGTGTATTCCACTACATCCACGCCCTGCGCCGTCAGCTTCGCGAACCAGGTTTCCGTATGCTCGCCCTCCACCTCGACCAGCCCCAGGTTTCTCAGGTAATCCATTTCGCGTCGCACGCCGCTCACCGACATTGGCAGTCGGATGTCGTGCAGCACGCGCCACACGATATTTTCGGAAACCGCTGTCGGCCGCCCCGCGTCGAGCACCCGCAGGATCCGCCACCGCGCTTCTTCGCGCTGCTTCTGTTCAAGGTTTATTGTCCCGCCGCTCATGGAGTCGCCTCTGCTACCGGTATTATCCGGCCGCCCCGCTGATACATTCGGGCGCGCAGGTCGGCAATCTCCGCACGCACTTCTGCTCGCATCGCATCGATCTTCGCCTCGAGCGTATTACTGAATCGAATCCAGTCTTCGCGCCGTACGTATTCCACCGGCAACGTCGCCTTCAGCAGCAATAGCTCGCGTTCGATCATGTGTGAGAATTCGCTTCCTTCGTGCTTGATATCGTTGATTCGCTTGCCCAGTTCCGCCTCGTTGCGCGTCAGCAACCAGCGGATCGCCCCCAGGTTCAGTCCCACCAACGTCACGAACGAAAGTGCAAAGGTCGCGATTGCTTCCCAGGCCATGGTTGTTTACTTATTCTCAGTGACTATTACGGGTTGAAGTGACTATTACGGATTGACCTGTGTAACCGCCGATGCACTAGTTGGGCGTTTGCCCACTCGGTTCCGCCGATTGCTTGAGCCGCACTGCCGCCGACATCGATAACAGCACCGTTGCCAGCCCTGCTCCGTATGCCGCTGCGTCGGTCGCGCTGAAATGTCCGAGGTCGAAGGCCGCCGCTCCCCAGAACCCGATATATGCAGCCGCTCCCACCACGCCGACGATTCGCGCCGCGTCGTACGTCAGGTTGTCCTTGCCCGTCAGCGCGTCCTGCACCCACTTCATAATTACCACTCAGTCTCTTGCCGCACTGGTCTGGGTGACTCGGACGCTGTCACCGGCTTGGCCGCCCGGCGGCGGTCCCGGCTGGGCGCTTACCGGTTCCGAGCATCCCGCAATTAATGCGTCGCGCTCGCGCACCAATCCTTTCAGCAAAATCACCGTCGCTGCGTACGCGCGCAGCGTGTCGGCCGGCGCCGACGCCGCCGTCAGGCTTGCTATTGGCAAAGCTGGCCGCGTGCTCCGCGGCGGCTGGCAGTAAACCGGCTCAAACACCGGCACATCAACTTCCACCGGCGGCGCCGGCGCCGATAAAAATGGCGGGGAGAACGCGCAGCCCGCGAGCAGGACCAGGATCAGCGGGAGGAGGCGCTTCACCATCGTCCTAACTCCGGTCCCTGCGCGTTTCCCCAATTGATCGCGCCCTGGCATCCCGCCGGTATTGGCGCATTTCGAACCGCGTTCGCGTGCGCGAGCTCCTGGCTCATTGCCCGCTCCGCCTCGGCTGCGGATTGCGCCTCGCGTTGCGCCGCCGCCTCCTGCGCAACTTTCATCTTGCCCTGCAGCGCGCCGATCGCTTCGTTCTGACGCGCTACCGCCGACGCCATCGATGCGTTTTCTGCCCGCAGCGCCGCCGCCGCGTCCGTCAGCGTCGCCACCTGCGCCCTCGCGCTGTCCCGCTGATGGACCAGCACGGCGCGGTAGATCAGCGCCGTCGCGAATATCAACGCCAACGCGATCACTTTCCAGTTTTGAATCAGTGCGCCGAATAGCATTGTTGCCCTGCTCTCGCACCCGCTCGCGCGTGCTCTGTGCCCGGCTCATCGATCCCGCCACGCCCGCAGTAGTCCCGCAATTCCCGTCTGCTGTCGCCCGCAATAGTCACTTGCTCGCTGCGACAGTCGCCGCGTGAGCTTCCACCGCCGCCGCTACCGTCGCCGCGCCATGCTCATCGACCGCCGCCGCGTGCTTTCCTATCGCGTCCGCGAGTTTGGCCACCGCCGCCGCATGCGCGCCGATCGCGGCCGCGTGTTTCTCGGTGCCATCCGCGCCCACCGCCTTCCCCGCGCTTGCGGCGCCCTCGATCGTAGAGAGCCGCGCTTCGAGCCCGTGAATCATCGACATCATCGCGCTCGTGAGCTTGCCGCCGACCAATGTTCCGAGCAGCAGCCCGCCCACCGCGGCCGCCAAGTATCCAGCCATATTCGCGTAAACCATCATTTCGTCCTCCGTTGTCCTCGCCGGCTGTCCCGGCGTGCCTTGTCGTTCTTAATTCGCCGCACTGACTTTTCCGTTTGGATAATCGACTTCCGCCGCGATATCGCCCCGGCGCGAGTCGCCCGCAATACTCACTTCTATCTCCAGCATCGTCCGCGCCCCTTATGCGTATGCGCGATTCAGCCAGCCATCGAGAAACTCGCTGCCGTCGCGCTGTCCATGCTCACTCGCCGCCAGCGTCCGATAGTAACCTGCCGCCTCCGAGCGCAACGCCGCCATCAGCGCCATCTGATTCGCCGCCGGTGCCTCCGTCCGCGTCTGCTCGCCGATCAGGCCGTCCTCGTCCACTCGCCGCCCACACGCCCGCAACGCCCGCTGCAGACAATGCGCCGCGTGTTCAGGACCGATATTCACCGCCAGATCGAACAATTTCGCTCCAATCGGACCCGGCAGATCCGAATAACGGTAACGCTGCCACCAGTCGCGAAAGTAAATCGCGATGGCGCCGTCACGCGTCAGAGCAGCGATATTCACTTGTGGGTATGCGCGCTTGCAGATTCCGAGTCGAGTTTCCCCGCCTGGGTCAGACGGATTGCAGGAGTATCCGCCTTCGTGGGCGAGTAGGCGATCCACTGCGCGCGCGAATGCCGGCGGATAGGCAGTCGCCGACGCTAAATTTGTACTGGTCACACGATGCAAAGTACGTGTTCTATGGCTGGGTCGGTAAGGGTGAAATGCTTCACAAAAAGGGTATGAGTAAGTAAAAACAATAAGAGAAAAAAAGTGATAGAAAGGTATAGACCGAATGAAAGTCGCGATTGAACGAGCAGCTCAAGACGGATGCCGGCTGCGTGCGGCGGCGGGGCTGCGACGCGGTTCGGAGATGCGAAATGCATCGGACGGGGTGATTCCCGATCTTGGAGTGAGATCATCCCTCACGCGCGCAGCGTGGACGGCGGAATCGTGAAGAGTTAGAGTCGCGCAGATTCGCCGCGCGCAGCAGCCAGCTCCGCCGCGCGCACGGCGATGGGGAGGAGATTGAAACATGGCAAATCTGCTCGAGGGTAAGTCGGCTCTGATCACCGGGTGCAGCAGCGGCATCGGCCGCGCCACGGCCCTCGCCTTTGCGCGCGCCGGCGCGATCGTAACCTGTGCCGACGTCGATCAGAAGGGCGGCGACGCAACCGTAGCGCTGATCCGCGAGGCCCACGGTAGGGCGGACTTCGTCCAGGCCGACGTCACCGACCCGGCTCAGGTGCAGGCGCTGGTCGCGCGCGTCGTGACGGCGCACGGACGTCTGGATTGTGCGTTCAACAACGCCGGTATCGAGGGCGACGTGATCGAGCTGCACGAGGCGTCCGAGCGCAATTTCGATCGAGTCATGGCGGTCAACGTGAGAGGCGTGTGGCTCTGCATGAAGTATGAGATTCGTCAGATGCGCAAGCAGGGCGGCGGGGCGATCGTCAATACTGCCTCAGTCGCGGGACTGGCGGGGTTTCCGAGCCTGGGGATCTACGTCGCGAGCAAGCACGCCGTGGTCGGACTGACCAAATCGGCGGCGCTGGAGTGCGCCCAAGCCGGCATTCGCGTCAATGCGGTATGTCCCGGACCGGTGGACACGCCGATGATGGAGCGGATCGCGGGTAACGAGGGCGCCCCCGGACGCAAGGATTTCGAAGCGATCGTGCCCATGCGCCGCTACGCCGCGCCCAAGGAGATCGCCGAGACCGTGGCGTGGCTCTGTTCCGACCAGGCCTCGTACATCACCGGCGTCACCCTGCCGGTTGACGGTGGATTAGTCGCCACCTGAGACCGCGGGAAGCGCCGGCGGAGGCCAAGGTGCTGTGGGCCACGCACGCGGCGCACGGGGCCTGGCCCGGTCGTTGATGACGGGCGCCCCGGCGGCCTTTATTGCGGTTGCGGCAGGTCGCGCGAACGCTGCTTGTTCCGGGCTTCGGCCAGCACCTGAAAGACCCGCCGGCGCGTGCAGTGCAACTCTCGCGCGATTCCATCGATGCTGACTCCGCTCGCCCGCAAATCGACGATCTGGATTCGTCGGGGCGTCGGATTCGGGACGTCGATGCGGTCGCCGCCATAGATTTGCGCGAGCGCCCGAGCGGCCTCAAGGCCGATAACTTCACTCAGGCTATCGTCGGGCTCGGGCGCGTGCGGCACATAGAGCCGCATGCCGGCGAACGCGCCGATCAGACGGGCCACGCCCTCGATGCCGATCATGCTGACGAGGTCTTTGAGCGTAGAACCGCGGCCGTTCATCCAGAACTGGACGACGCGGGGGCTGGCGCCGCTGGCGGCCGCGCTTGACACCGCTGACGACGCCGCATCGGCGTCGCCCGCGGTTGCCGTCGTGGTGCCCGCCGGCATCAGCCCGGTGACCGGTTTTGAGGAAAACTTGCGTGCGGGATCGGACCGGTCGAATCCGGCCCGGCTCTCCGGAGGCAAAAAATTCCCACGCCGTGTGATCGGTCCCTGCGCTTCCATTACATCGCCTCCCGCACAGTCGCCGACGCGATCGCGTGATGGCGCAAATCGCCGGCGAGACGATTGAGGAGCAGCGCGAAGCCGAGGTCGTCGCGCAGTCTCCGTTTCACTGTCGTGCACGCATGAATCACGCTCGAATGATCCCGCGCGAAGGCGATGCCGATCCGCGGAAACGATGGCGGTGCCGGCGCGGCCGACGCGACCGTGTGGCTCATCGCGCGCCATCCCCGCATCGCCATCTCGCGGCTCAGATACATCGCGACGTGGCGCGCGCAGGTCACGTTTCGCCGGCGGCTGGGCGATACCATCTCGCGCACACTGAGGTTGAACGCGAGCGCCACTGTTTGCTGGACTTCGCGGATGGATATACCGCGAGAGGAGTTGCCAGAAATCATCGGCCCGTCTCCTTCCATCTGGATTTCATGCACGGAATTGTTTGCTTGCCGATCGCCGCCGCTGGCATTGTGCAGGCTGAGCGACGGTCGGCGAGGAATCTTTCGAGCGCCATTTTTACGGCGGTCACGATGCCCTCGAAAATAAAAAATTGGCGCTGGTGGGTCGATCGCGCCCGGATGGCACGCCCAATGCTCGCGATGAAAGTCGTCTGTCCGCATAGCCTCACCGAGCGATCGACCGCGGCGCGGCGAATCGTTTCAGAGTTCGCCTCAGGCAGGCGAGGCCGATCACAATGATCGCGACGGGACTGACTTTTCCTCGGTAGCCGTCACCATGATGGCCTGGTCGAACGGACTCGGCGCCAGCGACCAGAGGTATCTCGCGGCTTGGAATTTGACTGCGGTTGGAATAATTAATGCAGTCGGAGCCGAAATATCTGAACTGATCGACAGTCGATCGACCTGCGGCGCGAGGCTTGCTCTGATTCTTGGTGTCTTGAGCTTTCACGAGAAACAGGGGAGCTTTCGGCATCGTTGAATCCGCAAATTGGCTTGGAGCATGCGTCAATTAGAATAAAGAGTTATTAGAGCTGGATTGGTCGTGTGAGGACTATTTCAGCTAGTCGTATAACCAAAAAGATTGAATAAAAGGGATGGATGGGTCAGCCACTTACTCTTGTCCCCTTTGAACTGCTCATGAAAGGGCTTAAATGTCGGGAGTGCATCAACGCCGCTGGAGTTATCCCACAGTAGGAAAATTATGTCAACTACACTGGTAGATGAAGAATTTCGGCGGCGCCTGCGGCTGATCATGCAGCAGTTCGGATCGGTCGCGGATCTTGCGCGTGCGGTGGGGGTCTCGGACAACGCCATCTACAAGTGGGTTTCAGGGCGCGGACAGCCGAGCATGATGAGCCTGGTGAATCTGTCGAAAGCGGCGGGCGTCTCGGTCGAATGGCTCGCAACCGGACGCGGCGCTCCGACCAAGGCCAAGAGCGAGATTCACACGTCGGAACCGGCGGAGGTTGCGGTGCTGCCGCGCCATTCGCTGCGCGCGGTCAACGGGCGCGGGGCGATTCAGAATCAGCAGATCGTGGATTACGTCAGCTTCCAGGCGGAATGGCTGCAGCGCGCGCTCAACGTTGATCAGCGCAACCTGGTGCTGGTCGAGGTGATTGGCGATTCGATGTCGCCGACCATCGACGAGGGCGATCTGGTTCTGGTGGATTTGCGCGAGTCGCGCTTTCGCCACGACGGCGTTTACGCATTGCGCACGGGGGCCGATCTGGCGGTCAAGCGGTTGCAGCGCCAGCCCGACGGTAACCTGCTGATCCGCAGCGACAATCCGGCGTATGAGTCGTCAATGGTGAAGCCCGACGAGGTCGCGCTACTGGGCCGTGTCGTCTGGATCGGCGGCCGCCCGTAAGCGCCCCCGTCAGCGCTCGCCTGGAATGTCGTGGCCAGCTTCTCGCGATTTCTGCGGTAGTTGCTACTCCAATTCTGTTGTCAGGAATCGACAGTTTGCCAGCCTATTTCAACGGCGAATGCGGCCACTTGGAATTTTCACGCGAATGTAAAAGACAAAACACGGCGGTCACAGCAAAAATGAGACTCAATGAAATGAAAGGCGGCCGCAGGCTTATTAGCGGTTGATGAAATGTAACGGCACTCATGAGCATAAACGCGACTGAACGAACACGGTCTGTTCGCCTAGGAACAAGATAAGGTAGGCATGCGAGCGCGCTGAAGAACCCATATTGTAGGTCCGCCCACGCGCGTGTCCAGGTAAAGCGCCAGATAAAAGCGAACGTTACCACGCTCCCAATCAAAGCAAGAAAAATTTCGACGGGCCTTTCTCTATCTGCTGTCCGCAACCAGAGCTGGTCGCGTTCGAGAAATAGCACGGCGGCTAGACTGCTAGAATAAGCAATGCCAGCTAGCCACAGCGCTTGCCTATATGATGCGTCACTCTTGGTAGTCAATTGAAAGATCAGTGCTATTAGAAAGGACAATGCCGCAACCAATGGGACGGAGAGTAATAGCATCAGATGCGATTTTCGGCCGATTTGCATTTGCATCGAAATCTTCCAGCCGCGTTATTGCGAGCAATTGTTGTTTAGGATTTTCCACTCTTCTAGCCCGGCAGCAAAGCCGATTGCACCACCGGCTGCTCCACCCCAAAACCCAAAAACTTTAGCCCCGGCAAAAAAACCAAGGAAGGTACGGCGGCCGCCTGTAAGCGCCCCCGCCGGCCCGCGAGCTTCAGTTCCGTTTCGATAACGGGTTTCAAGTTCCCCTCAGGGCGACATTTCTCTGTGGGGCACCGTACTGCACTGGATCGTCTCGAGCGGACAACGCGGAGAGGCGCGCTAGAATTTGCCTGGGCGAGCCGGCGCAGGTGAGAACGAACGCCTGCTTTGAAGTAAGTTTCGGCAAGTAAGCGCATCTGTTGCTAACTCTTAGATAGCATAACCACAACAAACAGTTGACAGCCCGACTGGTGTCCGGTACCGTCTGCCCAGTTGAACCGCATACGCAGCCTAATGCGGCTATGAGCCCGGTAGGCTAGTCATAAGCCGTTCCGTCTGCATGCGGCGTCCAGGATTGGGACGGGGTCGCATTTCACATCCGCCTCGGATACCTGCAATCACTGTGAAGGAGGGGACGACCCCGTCCCTCTTTAAAGTGTCCGAGACCTCGGCGGCCTGTCACATCCCTCCATGTCGTTGCGCTTGCCGTGGGAAACCGTCCGCGGGATTATCGACCATCGCGCGACGCCATCCTGGAGGGCACCATGGCCTACAGCACATTGCTCTACGACAAGATCGACCGGATCGCGAAGATCACGCTGAATCGGCCGAAATACCGCAACGCACAATCGACCGCATTGCTGAAGGAACTCGACCGCGCGTTTGCCGCGGCGGCCGACGATCCCGACGTCCGCGTGGTCATACTGGCTGGCGCCGGCGATCATTTTTCGTCGGGGCACGATCTCGGCACGCCCGACGAGCGCGCCGACAAGTCGAGCTATCTCAACACCCGCGGGCACGCGAATCGGCATTGGAAATCGTGGGAGGTGTTTCTCGACAACACGCTCCGCTGGCGCGACCTGCCGAAAGCGACCATCGCGCAGGTGCAGGGCTACTGCATCTTCGGCGGCTACATGTTTGCCTCCGCGATGGATCTGATCGTCGCGGCCGACGATGCGATGTTCCTGCCGTCGCTGACGCAGTATTTTTCGGCGCCCTGGGACATCGGCGCGCGCAAGGCCAAGGAGGTGCTCTTTCAGAGCCGCTTCATCGATGCGCGCGAGGCCGAGCGCCTCGGCCTGGTCAACCAGGTGGTGGCGCGCGCCGACCTGGAAAGCGCGACGATGGCGCTCGCGGCGAAGATCGCGGAGAGTGACGAGTATCAGTTGCGCATGGTCAAGTTCGCGGTCAATCAGGCCCAGGACGCGATGGGCTTCCGGACCTCGGTGCGCAATGCCCATTCGCATCATTTTCTCGCGCGGATGCCCGCGTATATCAAGTGGGATCAGGGCGAGGATACCAAATTGAGGCGATTGCCGGGCGTCGAGCAGGCCATCAAGAAGCTAGCGGACAATAAATGACCCGGGATTAGAATTAATTAGTAATGATCACTTCTACAGGAGATTCGAAATGAGCACAGCGGAAAACAAGAAACTGATCCAGGATGCGTTCACGGCGTGGGCGCGCGGCGACGGCAACGCGTTCTTCAACCTGCTGGCGGAGGACGTGCACTGGACGGTGATCGGCAGCACGCCGGTCTCGCGCACCTATCCCAGCCGCGCCGCATTTGTCGAAGGGGCGGTGAAGCCGCTCACCGCCAAGCTCGCCGGGCCGATCGTGCCGACCGTGCGCGATATCATCGCGGAAGGCGACAAAGTGGTATTGCAATGGGAAGGGCGCTCGTCGGGGAAGAACGGCGCCATCTATCATCAGACCTACTGCTGGGTGATGCGCATGGCGGACGGCAAGGTGCGCGAAGGAACTGCCTATCTGGATACCGAGTTGATTACTCAGATCTGGAAATAGGTAGTCGGCCCCTGCGTGTGACTATCGCGCAGTGCGGCGTCGGCCGGGAGGAAACCGGGTAGAAGGAACTGAGTAGAAAATGAAAGGGGCGCGGATGTTTGAATCCGCGCCCCTCGACGATCGGCCTAACTAAAGAATCTTAACGCACGTCGCAGACTCCTTAGCTCGTTTCGCTACGCTCCACTAGTGTCAGTCCGCGTGGCCGTTGCGCACCAGCATGCCCGGAGTTGCGCCCGTGCATTTGCCTTCGGCGAAGGTCTCCTCGCCGTTGACGATGATCGAGCGATAGCCATGCGCGCGCTGCACGCGACGCCATTCGCCGCCCGGGAAGTCGTGCGCAACCTCGCCGACCCAGTCCGGATCGACGTCGAGACCCTTGAGGTCATAGACCACGACGTCGGCGTGAGCGCCCTCGCGCAACGTGCCGCGATTCTTGAAGCCGGCCGCGTGCGCCGGCAGCGCCGAGAGCCGATAGTGCGCCTCCTCGAGCGTGATCTTCTGCTCGTCGCGCACCAGCCAGCGCAGGAAGTCGGTGGTGAACGAGCCGCCGGTGAAGAACTTGGTATGCGCGCCGCCGTCCGATACGCCGGGGAACGTGTATGGCGAGTCGTTGATGATCTCGGCCATGTAGTCGGCGTTGATACCGCGGTTGGGGCCAAGGAACTCCGCCTTCAAATTCGTCGCGAGCGACAGGTCGAGCATCACTTCAACCGGATGCTTGCCCTCTTCCGCACCGATTTGCCCGAGCGCCTTGCCCACGTACTTCTCGAGTTCTTCGTGATTGTCCACCCACTGCACGATCAGGTGTTTCGGCGCTCCTCCGACACCCGCCTGCAGCGCCTTAAGCCGCCGATCGGCCTCTTCGGTCTCCCGGATGACGGCCGCGCGCAGTTCGGGGTCGCGCATCTTCGCCATCTTCTCTTCGGTGGTGCCGGTCGTGAGCGCGCGCCATGCCGGGCTCGCGTCGTACAGGTTCCAATGTTCGAGCGTGAAGGCGAAGCCGCTGCGCACCGTCGCACCCTGGCCATAGATCGGCAGACCCTTCGCACGGCACCGTGCGATCCAGCGCAGGCTGCGGCGATGAATCTCGGGGTCGCTGCGGGTCGGCACGACGGCCTGGAAAAGTATCGGGCGCTGCGCGATTCCCGCCAGCGTCTCGATAAAATTGAGGTCGCGGCGGACATCGTCGGTCCCCTGCGTGATCTCCATGAAGCCCTCGTCGCGGGCGCGCAAGACGCGGGCGAGGTTAAAGATGTCCTCGTCGCACATCGTGTCCGTGACCATCGGCGAGCCGTCGAAATCCGCCTGAATCGAATCTTTGCCCAGGCGCTGGATCGAGAAGCCGCACAGGCCGGCGTCCATGCCCTCGTCGAGCAGGCGCGCCATCTCGACCCGTTCCTTCTCGGTCGCGACGCGGGTCTTGGCCGCCTCCAGCCCCATCACGTAG
>Ga0187860_1000057_pt1 | contig 104664 bp, 72 predicted proteins | sample June2016WEW_10_4_FD_132981 | JGI IMG/M metagenome (GOLD analysis project Ga0187860, IMG submission 132981) | Peatland microbial communities from SPRUCE experiment site at the Marcell Experimental Forest, Minnesota, USA - June2016WEW_10_40 | ecosystem: Environmental > Terrestrial > Soil >...
GTACAATCACGACCGGCCTCACCGCGGAGTCGAAAACCGCACCCCGCACGAGGCCTTCTTGGCTTTTGCAGCTCTAACTAAAAACGAGGCCCTGAACGTCTAAATTAGCGGGGAGCCCTACAAACATCTCATATCTCATTGAAAGAATGGTCGGGGCGGGTCATGGGTTCAGTCCAATCCTTTCGGCGCGGATGATGTTTTGGCGAGCGACAGGCCGCGCCTTTTCCCTTTTCAACTACCGCGCCCACAATCGCACCTCATGCGGCACCTCCAACTGCGTCAGCCATATGCTTGTTCATGCCAATTCCAGTGTCACTCTTCTGTTGCAAATCCGCCGTGCTGACAAGGTAGCGCTGCCCCCTGACTGTAATCGACTGAATGTCGAGATTCTCGGAGTCCGTTGACAATGGGAAACATGAAGAATATACAGAGCCCATACCAGACTGCGGTGTGCTATTTGCCGTAAGATGTCTACGAACGAACCCGAGTTTGGCTGACTGGTGCTCATCGAAGAGGGAAAACTGGTCTGTTGCCTGCTGGATGGTGCGCGTCCGTGCGAACCAAGGTTGCCCAAGGCCACCCACCGGATATCTCGAGATCTATCAACGAATCGTGCAACCGATGTACACCGGGGCCGTCCTCGTGCGGGACGAGCGTGAACCAGGGGCTTGGAGTGCTTGCCTTTTATTTAGGAGTCGATACAGAACGGAGGATTAATTTATGACTACGTATGACATTTACACGGCCGTAGCCATGCAGACGGATACAAAGGCGGTTGAAGAGCGCGCAGACATTCGCCGCAACCTGCTGCGATGCCTGGAATTGATTGATGCTGCACCCCAGATCCAACCCGCGGCCAAGGAGCACTATGAAGGCAACTGGGCGCCCATCAAGCTGATCTCTTTTCCGGAATTCTTCATCACGGGTCATGAAGGGCATTGGCCTTTCGATCATTACGTGAACGAAGTTTTGATCGAAATTCCGGGTGAAGAGACCCGCCTTCTCGCCGAGAAAGCAAGAGAGTACGGCGTATATATCGCGGGTTGCGCCCTGGAGAGGGACCCCGCCTGGATCGACGACGACTATTTCTTCAACACGCATTTCATCGTCTCTCCCAAAGGCGAGATCATCCACAAGTACCGGAAGTTCACTGTGGCGACGCATTATGAATTGGCTGTAAGCCCTCACGACGTCTATGACCGGTACGTGGCGATGTATGGCGACTCGCTTTCCAGCTTTTTCCCCGTAACAGAAACCGAAATTGGCAAGATCGGGACAATTACTTGTATGGACGGCCACACACCCGAGACCGCTCGGGCATTGGGCGTCCAAGGAGCCGAAGTGATCCTGCACCCCAACCTGGTGGATCCCTGCATGTCGCCCCCGATGGAAACCTGGCAGATGATGAATCGAATGAGAGCTTGGGAGAACGTCTGCTATGTCGTGTCCCCGACGTGGGGTGCCCTGCTCGGAGCGCGCCGGCCAAAATACTTTGCCCCGGGCAAGTCCATGATCGTCAACTACAACGGCGTGGTGACCGCATACGCCGACTTTCCCGGAGAGGCCATTATCAGTTCCGTGATCAATCTGGAGGAACTGCGGAGAAGAAGAATGGATCCCAGCCGAAACTTCCAGACCCTGTTGCGCAATGAGGTTTATAGGAAGATTTACGAACCAGCTGTGTATCCCGCCAATCAGTTTGCGGAAGCTTCCCCTAAAACACGGGCTGCCCGAGATCCTCGCATAACGATCAACGAGTTCGTCGCTAAAGGGATATACGTCGCTCCGGAGAAGATGCCGGAAGAAAGTCGGAAGGTACCAAAGTAGGCCAATTCTGAATGGCGAAACGGGGATACAACTTCGCAGCGGCTCGCTTTTACCTCAGCCGCCAAGGCCGGTTCAGAAGCGAAGCTTCCTTTTACGGGACTTCCCCGCGTGCCGATGGTGCGGCGTTATAAGTTATAAGAAGTTGCATTCCTTCATGTAGCCATAAACTCCCGGCGTTCTCACCAAACTAGAGGCGCGCGGACTACATACAGAGGATTGATGGCGAGGTCGCATGAATACCAAGCAAGCAAAGGACTTTCTTGTCCAGCAGACCGCCGAACAAGCGTCAGTGGAAAATGTGCCGCTCTCTGACCTTGAGAAGAGAATGATGTATTCAAAGACGCTGGTGCGGCGCCTGCTCGATGTTCTCCCTTGGGGGTTTTAACCTCTGAAGCGCCGCGTCAAGTTTTTCCGCGGCTGGCTACGAGCCCTCAATCGTCCCGGCCGCGGCCTCTTTCGCCAACGGCTCCGCTACGCGCACGCGCCGCTCATACGGCCGCACGAACCCCCAATAGACCGCCAGAGACGCAAGCGCAAAGCCCGACATCACTTCCGCGAGCCCCCTGGGCGTGTGCCCATCGAACAGCAAGCCCGCCAGCGCGCCCGCCGCTGCGCCCAACAGCCACTGCGCGCAGATGATGACGGACGAGGCCATGCCGGCGCTCTCCGGCACCGGATGGAGAGCGGCAATCGTGGCGTTGGGCGCGACCAGCGAAGATGCGAAGGTGGTCGCGAACAGCAGCGGTGTCACCGTCGCCAGCGTGGCGGCGCCCGTCACTGAAAGCAGCAGCAGGAGCAGGCTGGTTGTCATCGTCAGTGCCTGGCCGGTCGCCAGCAGCCGGGTTGCCGCTACGCCGCGCATGTTCAACCGCCCGTTCACTACTCCTCCGGTCATGAACCCGAATGACGTCAGCGCGAACAGGTAGGCATAGATGCGCGGTGATGCTCCCAGCGTGTTGATCATCAACAGCGGCGACGCGGCGATATAGGCGAAAAGGCATCCGAAGTTCAGCACCGAAACGAGCGCGTAGCCGCGGTAGGTGCGGTTGCCCAGCACCCGCCAATAGCTGGCCAAGAGCCGCCGCGGCGCGAGACTCTGTGCTGTCTCCCGTGCGGCCGATTCGTCCAGTCCCAGGCCCACGGCAACAAACAGAGCGGCGCCGATCGTCCCCAGCACGGCGTAGATGCTCCGCCATCCGCCCAGCGCTAGAATCCAGACACCCAGCGTCGGCGCGATCATCGGCGCCAGGCTAGTCAGCACGGTCATGTAGGACAGCCGCGCCCGGGCCATCTGCCCTTCAAAAAGGTCCCGGATGATCGCCACGGCCAGCACGGTTCCCACTCCCGCTCCCGCGCCTTCGATTAGCCTCCAGACCATGAACGAGTTCATCGACTGCGCCACGGCGCAGCCCCACCCGGCCACGCCGAACAGCGCGCACCCGGCCAGTAGGATCGGCCGCCGCCCGAAGCGATCGGAAAGCGGGCCGAAGACCACCGGCGCCGTCGCGAATCCCACCATGTACAGACTCAGCGCGTAGGCCACCGCCGCAGGCAACGATCCCAGGGCGTGGGCAATGGGCGACATCGCCGGCTGGCCCATATCCACCGAGAGGGGCGGCATAGCCGCGCACGCGCCCAGCAGCACGACGAATCCGGCGGACTCAGGCCGTATCCTCACGCGTCCGCCCTTAATGGATTGATATAGGGGATCCAGCCGCCGGACTCGCACACCAGCCACAGCGCTGCCTGAATCGATCGCTTGCTGCGGGGGAAGGGTATAGCGCCAAGGACAATGAGGACCAAATCGTTCACGGGAACGCGGATTATACAACGCGCGCCACCGTTGTGGTGCTGGCTCGTCCTGAGCGTGTAGTGTCCCAATTTGTCTGTTCGCACTTGCCGCACCAGGAATTGCGGTGGCAGGCGAGAATCTTTACAACAAGGACAGGAGCAAACCGCCGTCGACCACGACGGTCTGGCCCGTCATGTAGGAGCCGCGCTCGCTGGCGATGAGCAATGCCACTTCAGCAATTTCGGCCGGCTGTCCGATGCGCGGAATAGGCTGCCTGGCAAAGAGCTCCGAGCTCCGTTGTTGGTCCTTCCAGTAGTACTCGCTCAGCGCCGTCTGAATCAGACCCGGCGCGATCGCATTCACGCGCACTCCCCGGGGTCCCAGCTCCAGGGCATAGGACTGGGTCATCATAATGAGTGCGGCCTTGGTCATGCTGTAGAGCAGGCTGTGGACCTGCGGACGCAGGCCCGACATCGAGGCAATATTAATGATCGAGCCGGAGCCGCGATCGCACATCCCCGGAGCCACCAGCTTCACCAATCGAAACGCGCTCTTCACGTTGATCTCGACCATCTTATCGAACTGGGCTTCGTCCATCTCGAGGCATGGTCCATGCGCGAGGTTCGTGCCGGCGTTGTTCACGAGAATATCGATGCGCCCGAACTCGCGTGCGGTGGTTCCGATCATGCTTTCGATCTGGTCTATTCGGCCGACATGACAAACAACTGGCTTTACGGCCGAACCGATCTCCCGCGCCACTTGGTCGAGCGTGTCCTGCTTGCGGCCGCAGATAACGACGTGAGCGCCCTCCCGGGCAAAAACTTCCGCGATCGCCCTTCCAATGCCGCGGCTGGCTCCCGTCACAATCGCTACTTTGTCCTTGAGTATACCCACGATTCAATCTCCCGCGTCTTCTCTGCTGACGTCTGGCCGGGCGGATTCAACCTGAATCCGTTTCGCTGTTCTTTTCTGCAACTTCTGTCTTACAGGACAGAGCGAACCATTGGAAGATGCTATTTTGAAAATTAAGCATATGCCGTCAAAGCGCTTAGTGGAGACATTTCCTAATTAGCGGATCACTCTGTGCCCCCTCGAAAAGCTCACAGGGGAATTTATCATCTGTGGTCCGCAACAATTCCATCCAGCTCCCATCTAAATTAAAGATGCCGACACTTGTTTATTCGGCTTCCCTTCCCTAGAAAACCCAAGAAGCCAGCCAGGCTAGCAGAAAACACTTCTCAGCCGGACTGCCCGTGTGCCATTCTGACGACCCATGTTTCGATTCTTCGCGAACACTGAGCGCAGAAATCCTGTTCTTGCGAAAGCAGCTGGCTTCCTATGAAGAGCGGTAGACACAGCCGAGACGATTGAACGACTCCGCCCGTTTCTCCCTCGTGGTTTAATCTCGGCTGTTCGATTGGAAAGAGGCTTTGGTGATCGTCAAACCCGAGACGCTGATCGGCTGGCATCGCAAGGGTTTCAAGCCGTTCTGGCGGTGGAAGTCTCAAGCCGGTCGTCCGCGGCTACCAGAGAACATCCGACAGCTCATCGTTCGAATGGCAGGGGAAAACCCGACCTGGGGACAGGCTCGGGTGGCAGCCAAACTGTCAGTGAAGCTCGGAATCCATTTTTCCCCGCGCACCGTGCGAGCCTACCGGCCGCCCGAACCCGATCAACGAGGTCCCCGGAGAACTTCCTCGCAGCACTGGAGGACGTTTGTCCGCAATCACGCTCACTCCATCGCCGCCTGCGATTTTCTGGCCGTGGTGACCGCTCGATTCTGAACTCTTTATGTCTTCCTCCTGATGGAGGTCGGGACACGGCGTACCGTTCCTAACGGCTGGGACTGTGCCTGTAACAAAGCTTCTACAGTCTGTTGCATGTTGTCGGGCGACGTTTCTCACGGATCGATAAAGACTCCGCTGACGACGGCGTTGGGGCCGGTGTCGGCGGTGACGCTGATCGACACGTGCCCGGTGATCGTCCAGATCACGTAGGTGCCATTCACGAAGTTCGCGCCGGTCGTGCCCGTGCTGCTGGTGCCGGTGGTGCTCGGGATGATGCGGGTGTCCAGCACGGTCCCGGAGTTGGCGTCCTTGATCTGAAGAGTTTCCGTGCGTCCCTTGCTGTCCCAGTCCATCACGTAGAGCTCCACGTTGTGCGCGGCTCCGTCCGTGAGGTTCAGATCCATGTTGAAGGTAGTAGGGCTGTACCATGCCGCCGCGAGCGTGTCCCCATGCGTGTCGGTCTGCAAATCTCGCGGATCAGCCGGAGTGGGATCAACCGCCCAGGTCCAGTTCTGCTGATTTTCCACCAGCAGCGTGGCGGGTATGGAGAAGCTCTGGCTGGCGTTGGCCAGTGAATATCCCTGCGTTCCGTATTTTCCGATCCAGGCGCCCTGCGTGGATGTGTCGGACTGGAGCCACGTGGCCGCTGCGGTAGGCGGAGGCGGCGGAGGTGGAGGAGGAGTGCCGCTGCCGCCAAAGAAGATTCCGGAGACGACGCCGTTCGGCCCAGCATTGCGCGTCACCGTGATCGTCACGTGTCCGGTGATGTTCCATGCCAGGTACGTCCCTCCCACGAAGTTCGCCCCCGTCGTGTTTGTGTTCGTCGCGTCTACGCTCGAGTCCGGAATCACGCGCGTATCCAACACCGTGCCAGCGCTTGCATCCGAAATCTGCACCGTCTCGCCCCTACCCTGGCTGTCCCAATCCAAGAGGTAGAGAGCCACCTGGTGCGTTCCACTGATGATGTTCACGTCGAAGCTGAAGCTCGTCCCGCTGTACCAGGTGGATGCGGTCCTCACGCTCGTTCCATCCGTGCCGGTTTCCGGTGCCCGCGGGTCGGTGGGATTCGCGGCCCAGGTCCAAGTGTTCTCGCCCTTGATGGTCAGCGTGGGATCGTACGTCGGCAGGCTCTCTCCTCCATTGGCAACCCAGTAGCCGTCCGATCCATAGGTGCCCAGCCAGTTGCCCTGCGTCGTGGTGTCGGAGCCCGTGTAGACGGCCGTGGGAGGAGCCACGACGACGCTCTTGCCGCCGAAGAAGATGCCGGACACGACGCAATTCGGCCCCGCGTTCGTGGTGATGGTGATGGTCACGTGGCCGGAAATGTTCCAGACCAGGTAACTTCCTCCGACGAAGTTCGATCCGACCGTGTTCGTATCGGAGTTCGGAATGCTCCTCGTGTCCAGAACATTCCCCGTATTGAAATCCTTCACCACGATGGTTTCCGCCCGGCTCTGGCTATCCCAATCCACCACGTAGAGGGCCACCTGATGTTGCCCGCCGGTGAGGTTGACGTCGAAGCTGAAGCTGGTCGGCTTGTACCAGGTTGCCCCAGTCCGGTCGCCTACGCTGTCGATCTCGAGCCCTCTTGGGTCTGTCGTCGTGGGCGCCCACGTCCAGTTCTGCTGGCCCTGCAGGGCATACGTCCCGTAGCTCAGGGTGCCGCCCGACGGATACTGCGGGCCGTTGGCCACATCGTATCCATCGGCTCCATACACTCCCATCCAGTTCCCCTGCGTCGTCTTGTCCGTGTTGATGAAGGCAGCCGTCGCGCTGGTGACGATCGGTCCCGAAGTCCCCGTGATCGCCGAATTCACCGTGTCCGTCGCCGTGATCGTCTGCGTTCCGCCCGTAGACAGCGTGGCGCTGAAGGTGTGTATTCCGCTATCGCCGCCATTGAAGGTGTAATTCCCAGGCAGCGTCGCCGCTCCATCGGAACTCGTGAACTTCACGGTTCCCAAGTAGGTCGTCACCACGTTGCTGTATAGATCCAGCGCCGTCACCGTGAAGTTGAACGGCGTGCCGGGAACCGCCGTCGGCGGAGCTACGACCGCGAGGTGATTCGCCGGCCCCGGATTCACCGTGATCGGGCTCGAAATCCCTGTGATCGCACTCGTCACCGTGTCGGTGGCCGTAATGCTCTGCAGCCCTGCCGTAAACAGCGTGGCCGAGAACATCTTTGTCCCGCTGGTCAAAACCGAATTCACCGGCAAGATCGCCGCACCGTCGCTGCTGCTGAATTTCACCATGCCTGCGTATCCCGTGGCCGTGTTGTTGAACTGATCGAGCGCCGTCACCGTGAAATTGAACGGCGACCCGGCGGTCTGCGGCGACGTAGCCGAGACGGTAAAGTGTGTGGCGCCCGCGGGGTTCACCGTGATCGGGCTCGTCGTGCCCGTGATCGGGCTCGTCACCGTGTCCGTCGCCGTGATCGTCTGCGGCCCCGCCGTCACCAGCGTCGCGCCGTTGGTGAAGCTATGCACCCCGGCATCACCGCCAGTGAATGGGTAATTCGCGGGCAAGACCACGCCTGTGCCCGCGTCACTCGTGGTGAATTTCACCATTCCCGTGTAGCCCGTGGCCGTGTTGCCGTACGGATCGACCGCCTTCACAGTGACAGTGAACGGCGAACCCGCCGTCTCTGGCGACGTGACCGAGACCGTCAAGGTCTTGGCCCCGGCCGGGTTCACCGTAATTGGGCTCGTCGTGCCTGTGATCGTGCTCGTCAGCGTATCCGTGGCCGTGATCGTCTGCGGCCCCGCCGTCACCAGCGTTGCCCCGGAGGTGAATGTATGCACGCCGGCGTCACCACCGGTGCCGGTGAATGTGTAATTCGTGGGCACCGCACTCCCGGCCCCGCTGTCGCTCTTGCTGAATTTCACCGTGCCCGTGTAACCCGTGGCGATGTTGCCGTCCGGATCCAGCGCCGTCACCGTAAAGCTGAATGGCGATCCAGCGGTCTGCGGAGACGTAGCCATCACCGTAAAGTGCGTAGCTCCGGCTGCGTTCACCGTGATCGGGCTCGTCGTGCCCGTGATCGTACTCGTCACCGTGTCCGTCGCCGTGATCGTCTGCAGCCCCGCAGTCACCAGGGTTGCCCCGGAGGTGAACGTGTGCACGCCGTTGTCACCCGGGACAAATGTGTAGTTCCCGGGCAATGTCACTCCCGTCCCCGTGTCGCTGCTCGTGAATTTCACCGTGCCCGTGTAGCCCGTGGTGTTGCCGTACGTGTCCTGTGCCGTCACCGTGAAGCTAAACGGCGATCCAGCCGTCTGCGGTGACGTAGCCGAGACCGCAAGCTGCGTGGCCGATAACGGATTCACCGTGATCGGGCTTGAAGTCCCGGTGAGCGTACTGATTACCGTATCCGTGGCCGTGATCGTCTGTGGCCCCGCCGTTTTCAGCGTGATCGAAAACGTTCCGACGCCGCTGGTCAGCATGGCGTTCGGGGGTAGGATCGCCGCGCCGTCGCTGCTGGTAATCTGCACCGTGCCGGTATAGCCGGGGAACGTGTTGTTGTTGTAGTCCAGCGCCGTGACGGTCACGTCGAATGCCGTCCCGGCGGTCTGCGGCGACGTGGCCGTAACCGAGAAGTGCGTGGCGCCCGCCGTCCCGATTGCCAGGCTGTGCTCATAGCCCCCGGCGATGCCCGCCGCGCCCGTGAGGCCAATCGTTTGGACAGGCGTGTTGCTTTCCGTGGTGGAGTTGTTGCCCAAGTCGCCGTCCGCGTTATCTCCCCAGGCCCAGACCGTCCCGTCGCCCTTCAGCGCGAGGCTGTGGTCCCCACCTGCGGCGATGGCTACACCCGTGAAGAAGCCAGAGCCGCCCAGCCCCAGCACCTGCACAGGCGTCGAGCTGCCATAAGGTGATGTCGTTGTGGTCGTGCCGTTCCCCAACTCCCCGTCGTAGTTGTATCCCCAAGCCCAGACCGTCCCGTCACTCTTCAGCGCCAGGCTGTGCGAGCTTCCACCGGCGATGGCCACCACTCCCATGAGATAGCCCGTGCCACCGGGACCCTCTACCTGGACGGGCGTGTTGCTTCCTGTGGTGGAGTTGTTGCCCAACTCGCCGTTGGAGTTGTACCCCCAGGCCCAGGCCGTCCCGTCGCTCTTCAGCGCCAGGCTGTGATCGCTGCCCCCGGCGATGGCCACCACGCCCATAAGGTCACCGGTACCACCGGGACCCTCTACCTGGACGGGCGTGTGGCTGTCCGTGGTGGAGTTGTTGCCCAACTGACCATCGTCGTTGTATCCCCAAGCCCAGACCGTCCCGTCGCTCTTCAGCGCCAGACTGTGGAGTTGGCCCCCGGCGATGGCCACCACGCCCATAAGGTCACCGGTACCACCGGGACCCTCTACCTGGACGGGCGTGTGGCTATCCGTGGTCGTGCCGTTGCCCAACTGGCCGTTGCTGTTCAATCCCCAGGCCCAGACCGTCCCGTCGCTCTTCAGCGCCAGGCTGTGGGCACCTCCACCAGCGATGGCCACGACGTTAGTGAGGCCGCTCACCTGGACAGGCGTGCTGCTATTCGTAATTGTCCCGTTGCCCAACTGGCCGTTGCTGTTGAGTCCCCAAGCCCAGACCGTCCCGTCGCTCTTCAGCGCTAGGCTGTAAAGCGCATTTCCTTGCGAGGCGACGGCCACTACGCCAGTGAGATTACTCACCTGGACAGGCGTGTGGCTATCCGTGGTGGAGTTGTTGCCCAACTGGCCGTAGGGGTTGTATCCCCAAGCCGCCGCTGGGTTGCTCCCCGACGGCAGGTTGTACAAGCCGAATGGCGCCGGGCTTGTCACTCCGGATGCCGTCGCCGTGACCGGGTCATAGCCGGCGGTGGCGTTCGCCGTGAATGTCTGCGACGTCGTTGCCACGCCGTTCAGGCCCGTCGTTTCGGTGTCGGTCGCCCCGGTGCTCGAGAATGCGCCGCTCGGGCCGCCCGCCGGCGCGGTGAACGTCACGCTCACGCCACTCACCGGCTGGCCGCCTGCGTCGAGGACTGTGGCCTGCAAGGCCGTTCCGAAAGCGGTGCTCACCGTCGCGCTCTGCAATGCCCCGCCCGTCGCGCTAATCGACGCGGGCACCTGCACCACCGGCACATCGCTATCCGAGCCGGAAGCGGCATTTCCCGAGTTCGTATGCACGATGTCGCCGCCGCCGTAAGCCGTAGCCGTATTCGACACGCTGGTCGGAGAATTGGCGGGGACGTTCACAGTCAGCGTAATCGCGTTGAAGTTGCTGCCGCCGGCGACGGCGTCAGTGGTGTCGCTGCATGTCAGAGTATCAGTGCCAGTTCCGCCGCAGGACCAGTTGGTTCCGGAGGCGCCATTCACGGTGTAGCCGCTGGGCAAGCTGTCGCTGACCATCACCGTCCCGTCCGTCACGCTGCCGGCTGCGGTATTGCTCACCACGATGCTCCAAGTGGCGGTCTGGCCCTGCGTAAACGTGCCCGTGTGAGACTTCGCCACTGCCAGCACGGGTGCCGCGATAATCGTGATCGAATCGGCATTCGAATTGGCGGCGGTCACGCCGGCGCCGCTGACGCTGGCTTGGTTGCTCACTGACCCCGTAGCGGTGCCGGAAACGTTGACGTTGAGCGTGAGCGTCGGGTACGGGTCGCCCTGCGCAACCGCGCTGTCGTTGGTGCACGTGACCGTCTGGCCGGAGGCCGAGCAGGACCAGCCGGAACCGGAGGAACCGGTATACGTGAAGGCGGAGTTCAGCGTATCGGTCACCTTCAGCGGGTTTGTGCCGCTGGGATCGCCCGTTGGACCGGTTCCATTGTTCGTAATTACAGTAGTGAGGTTCGCCCCCTGCTCGCCCTGTACGAAGTCACCGCCGGCCCCTGAACCCGTATGGCTCTCGACGACGCCCACCGTTACCGGGTTCGGCGTGATGTTCACGCACCACGAGCCGATGCTGCTGCCGGTCGCTTCGCTATACTGATTCAGATACAGGCTCCACGTGCCATTGGGATTCTGACCGTTGGTGAACACATCGCCGAACGTAGAGCTGCCGGCCGGAGCGGCGTATGGGTAGGGTCCAGCAGGCGGGCTATAGAAACTATCGGTGCTTGAGAATGTGTCGGCGCTGCCTCGCAGTCCACCCAATGGTCCGCTGGTGGGCTTGAACGAGCCTGTCGTCAGGGCAGACCCTGTGTCTCCGGTGCCCAAATTCGACGCCGCGCTGTCTTCGAGGGTCAGATTCACGCCGGAACTCATGGGCGTGGAGCCGCCTACATCCGAGAAGAAATCCAGGCTGTTCGCTGCGGTGTTCAGCGGACCTACGAGGAGCGACGTCAGGTAGTACGGCGTTGAGAGCTGGACGCCGTCCAGCGTGACGGTGACGTGATTGATCGTCCCCGGCGCGTTGGCTACAAAAATATTCGATGGATTCGGGGTCGCAGCACCCTCGTCGATCGGATTGCTCGGGTTCGGGATCGTGATTTTGCCGGGGTTGCAGAACGACAGCACGCCGCTGTTCTGTGTGACCGTCGTGGCGCTGTCCACGCGCTGGGTTAAGCTTCCAAAGCTGAGGGCGTAAGTGTCCGCGACGCCGCTATAGGTCGCAACAATCTTGTGATCGCCCTCGGGAAGACTCGTAGTCGTGAAGCTGGCCTGGCCGCTGCTATTCAGTGCGACGGCGCTGGTGGGGCCGCCGGCTACGTTTTGCCCATTCTCGGTAAACGTGACCGTGCCTGCGGTAACCGCATTGCCTCCGCTCTTCACGGTCGCGGTGACGGTGACGCTGGTGACGCCGCTGCTGATCCGAGCCGGGTTGGGAGACGCGCTTACACTCGTGGTTGTCGCGGCGCCCGATGCCTGGGTGATGTCGATGCACCAGCCGCCGGTAATCGAGCCGCTGGCGCCTGCGCCGGCGTCGTCGTAAACAAAGAGCGACCATGCTCCGTTGGCAGTCGCTCCATTGAAGGTGGATTCGAATGTGCCGGCGTTCGGGTCTCCCGCCGGGGCCGCGACGTTGAAAGTTCCCGGCACCTGGGGCGCAGGAGCAGGAGGCTGCGGCGTAAACACGTCCGTCATACCGCTGATCGAGAAAACCGTGGGCTGATACGAGCCGGCTGGGATCGGGTCCCCATTCTCCGGCACCTGCGCGCCATCGTCTGTGAACGTATAGTTTCCGCTGGCGGATTCGCCGGCGGAGAAAAACTCCAGGGCGTTGTTACCGGGCGAGACCAAAAGCATGTGGACGCCCAGCGCGCTTTCAGTCCAGGAGAAGCCGGTCAGGGTGAGTGATACCGTGGAAACCGCATTGCTGATTCCGCTCACGTTTATGACGGAGGGATAGGGCGACGTGTCGTCGACGCCGGGCATGGTGATGCCGCCGGTATTGCAATAGGTGCCGCTTGTCGGAGTCTCCACAAATTGGTTCAGCGGCGAACTGGTGCTCCCGGCATAGCTTCCACTGCCGCTGTAGACCGCCGTGAGCACATGATTGCCCTGGGTGCCGAACGTCACGGTGCAGGTCGCTTGCCCGCTGCCGTTAACAGTCTGGTCGCCGCCGCTGCATGAGATCGTGTTTGTGCCGTCCTTAAACGTCACCGTACCGCCGCCGGGTGCCGGGCTCACCGTCGCAGTCAGCGTCACTGAACTGTTGCTGCCCGAACTGAATGACGGGTTGTTGTTGGAACTCAGCGACGTGGTAGTCGAGCTCTCGCTCGCATTCAAAGTGAAGATCAAGCTCCAGCCCGTGAGGGAGATGTCGTCACTACCGGCAAACTGGCCGTCGTTATCGACGAGGTAGAGACTCCAGGTGCCGTTCGGGTCGAGATTGTCAAACGTGCCATTCAGCGTGGCTGTGCCAACCGGCGCGGCAAGATCGCCGGTAGCGGTAATCGTCCCCGGCCCGGGCGAGGGATACACTTCGGGATTGTTCCCATATGGGCAGGAAGTCGGAGCGAAGGTGCCCTCGTTAAATCCACCCGATTCCGTGGGATAAGGCCATCCTGCGGTGCTGCTGTTGCAAGGAGAATCTCCCGAGTACGGCATGGCCGTGCCGCCATCCTGGATGGTCAGCGTGACGCCGCCACTCGTCCAGTCCTCTCCGGTGGTGGCGTCGCAGTTCCCGGCGTCTCCCATAACCTCCATGTATTGGCCGGTGGGAGACTTCAGCAGGACCTGTAAGTCTGCCGTGCCGCACCCGACGACGTCGTTAGACGTCAGACCGTTCAGTTGGACTTTGATGGTGGCGATGGTGCCACTGAGCCCGCTAACGCTCAGCGTGGACGGATATGTACTGGCCGTTACGTAGGTGCTGCCGACTGCGCCATTGGAAATCGAGGTGCTATCGTCGCCCGTGCAGGTGGTCACGCCGGCAACCGTCGTACAACCCGGGGCCGCGTGGCATGGGATTGACGCCAGAAGCAGGAACGCGGAAAGGCAGAGTCCGTATAAGGCCAGTCGTTTACGAAAATCCATAAAGGCACCCCTGCTTTCGATAACTGACGAATTCAGCTGTGGCCCGCGATACGGCGGTCTTCCGGTTCCCGGGTCCTGAGAGGGGGAACGACTCACTTGGACGACCCGATTGCGGCGGAGTCTGTAACGGGACCGGCCTGTTGTCAAGATGCAATAATTTGCACATTAGGAAATACTTTGCATACTACCGAGACCCCGAAGAACCAGGTCACTGCCAAAACTCCGTACGGGCCGCTAAGCCTCGTTAACGCGCTCTTTTTCGCCCGTTAAGGCTGCTTTTAGCAGCATGGACCATGCTGCAGTTGCCGCGATTTTTTCCCTCCAGCGGAGCCACGTAGTGCACTGAACTTTTCAAATTTGGACATTACCCGCTGAGGCAAAGGTCCGCTCGGCCGGAGTCCACTCCATATGGAACTGGATCGCATCCTCGCCGGTAATGCGAAATCCCAGGCGCTGGTGAAAGCGCAGCGACCCGGGATTGAACCGGAACACGCTCGATCGCACCGGCTTACCGGCTCGCTGAGCCTCCGTCTGTAACTGCTTGACCAAGAGGGTGCCGATGCCGGCGTTGCGAACCTCCGGCAGCAGGGCTATATCAACCAGGTGGAACTCGTGCTCCGTCTGGGCAATCCAGATCCTGCCGATAGGCTCGTCATTTCGCAGAACGATCGCGTAATCCGACCTGGGGTATTCTGCACGGTAAGCGTTTTGCTGCGCGACATACTGCATGCGGATAAGCTGCTGCTTCTGCTCTTCCGGCAGCGTCAGCAGGGCAAATTCCGGAGCCCGGACCGCGCAATAGAGGTTGAAGAGAAAATCCCGGTCGTCGGGAACCGCCCCGCGCACCGTAATGACGGAATGAGCGGCTAGGTCCAGCATGTACGGGCCCACGGCAAAACGCCACTAGCTGCGCGGCGGGAAGATGCCCTGTAGCGCAATAATCCAGTTCAGAGTCGTGAATGGCATCATGTTGTTGTGCGGCCCCCCGTTGCCGTAGAGCTGAACTGACTGAGATTGCATTTGAACCAGAGGGGTGGTGTTCGTCGTGTAAATCGTCGTGTTGTCACTTGGCTTGGCCAGGGCATTGCCCGTTGGGGCGGCCGAGTCGCCGGCAGCGTCGGTTCCCAAGGCTTGGTGGGTGTGGCTGGGGACTTGTTGAGAATTGAGAGTGACCGTCGGGGTCCCTCCCTTGCTTCCTATTGGGTAGTTGCTGTACCCAGGCTTTTGCCCCTGCCCGACCCCAAGGCTGCCTTGCAGGTTGGGCAATCCAAACGTGGTCCTTCCGTCGCCACCGTAAGTCGTGCCCAGCAGGGAAAACAACGCCGTGTTTTGTGCGATCGGCAGGAGCTGTCCCTGACAAAAAGCGAAGCCAGTGGGTACGCGAGTATAGGGTACAAGCATCAGCGAGCCCAGAAAAACCTGCGCCATGTTCTTCTCCTTACCGCCTAGTTGAATGACGGAAAGATGCCCGTCAGGGCGATACACCAGTTCATTGCCAGAAATGGAGAGCGATTTTCGTGCCCCTGATTTCCGCCATAGTTTGCCAACGTTGTACTCACCAAAGCGTTATTCTGCGGCGGCATCGACTGCGCGTATACGCTTGGGTTGGAGGTTCCCAACAGGCTGTTGGTGATTCTCGGAGGCGTCGGCTGCGCTGCACTTGTGGTAGCCATCAGCGCATGGGTGTGCGGCGGAACTTCCTGGCTGGTGAGCTGATGGAACTCCTCGCCAGCTTTGGTCCCCAACGGATAGGTGGGACTGGACATGATAGGGGTTCGCCCCCGGAGGTCTGGCAGACCAAATGTAGCTCTTCCGTCACCCCCGAAAGTTGTCCCCAGCAAAGCAAACAACGCCTGGTTCTGACTGATCTGCAACAATTGCCCCTGGCACGGAGCCCAGTTCTTTGGGATCGTGCCCCAGGGAAACAATGCCAGCTGGCCCAAAAAATAGTCCATAGCAGACCTCCTCCCGTGTGCGTTCCTCAAGCTTCCGCCCGCCCCGACCCTGACTGCGGTTTCTAGGTTGGGCTGGGGTAAATCCCATACAGCGAAATGATCCAGTTGAGCGTGAGATAGGGCTGAAGATTAGAGTGTGCTCCGCTTGAGCCGGGACTCGACCCCACCATCGCGGTATTCAAGGGAACGTTGGGAGTGGTGTTGCTAGCGTAGATCGAGCGTCCGCCAGCCAGTATCGTAGCTGTGGGGTTAGTGGAGTTGGCTACTGACGAGGTTCCGTAGACTAGGTGGGTATGCGTGGGATAGGTGTTCTGAAAAATCGGTATGTTCTCCTGCCCACCCTGCTGGCCAAGCACGTAGTTACCTCCACCAGGCAGTTGCCCCATGCCAATCGGGACCTGTCCGCGCAGATCGGGTAATCCAAAAGTCGTTTGGCCGTTGCCTCCGTACGTAGTGCCGATGAGGTTGTACAAGACCTCATTACCGCTGATAGGCAGGAGAGAGCCATCGCAGAAAGCCCAACCCTGCGGCGCGTAGTTAAACCCCACCAACAAAAGCTGGCCGACGTAAACTTGCATATGCACGCCTCTCTTTCTTCAGAGAGATCTCAAACCGGTCCGGATTTACTCACCCGGAAGGGGCGATGAAGGTAACACGGACAGCGTCGCTGTCAAGAAGAATATTGTCAATTCTCGGAATACGAAGCCTGCGTGGCGCGACACCGGCAAAAGAGGTTGTGCTAGGCTACGTGGCGCACGATCAGGGACAGCAAACCGACCATGGCTTATACACTGCATCGCGTATTCTGTGCGACGCCCGGTGACCTGGAACCAGAGCGGCAAGCCTTCCACGAGGTGATCGGCCAGGTGAATGAGGCCGAGGCGATGCTCAAAAACATTCTCTTTGTGCCGGTATCGATCGTCCCTAACATGGTGAACAAGCTGGTTTTCCAGCCTGTAGTCGAAACCAATGTTCGGGCCTGCAAGTTCTTTGTCCAGGTGTTGCATAACACATGGGGACCGCCCACGAGGAATTTCCAGACCGAATACGAGCTGGCCTGCCAGCTGAAGACCGATCCCGCATCCCAGATGGAGGACGTGGCGGTGTTTCTCAAGGCGGCGGATGGACTCCAGGTCGAGCCCGGGATTCGGCAGTTGAAATCGTCCGTGCAATCACAGCACGATTGCGTTGCCTATGAGTTCGCCAGCCTGGACGAGTACAAACAGCAGCTACAGGCCCAGCTTTCAACGTGGTTGCGGGCGGTCGAGGCATGAACCGCCTCAGTTAGGTTGCTCCGCGAAAGACAGAAGACTCCTGTCATTCGCCAAATTGCTCGCAAGCCCAAGAATCAGTCACCCGCAATCTCCACGGCGCGCTCCGCGTCTGTCTCGATGAAACAGGCTCCAGAGTTTCTGTTTCAAAATTGCCGAGGAAATTTTTTCCGGTGCTCGCCAATTGAGTGCTACGCCGGTCGCGGGCGACTGCAGTTGCCAGCTACGGAACATCTACTCCTCAGACCCCGAACCACTGCGAAGAAGGATCACACGCACTTGGTCTCCTCGGCGGAGAACCAGGAAGTCGTGACTAGACTCAGGATGCCCAATTGGGACACTTTTTCGCTGGTTCCACAGAAGCGTCTGCGCGGCGCGAAGCGAGTAGACAACTAGTTGCGCACTTCGGGAACTTTTGGGTTAGCTGAATGGAATGCTAGATGGTAACCGCGGAAAGCACGATACGGGAGAATACACCATGGAAATTTACTCGAAAGCTGCCCTTGCTGTGTTGGCTCTGGCGTTTAGCTGCTCCCCAGTCCTGGCGCAGGGCAACCCACAGGATCCGCCTCCCGAGCAGCAAGGAGCTCGGGGTGGGTTCGGGCCACGCGGCCCCATGCGGCCCATGAGGCCAGGTGAGGAGCGCGGCCGATGGGGCCATGTGCACGATGGCTTTGGCCAAGGAAACCGCATGGGTAGGCGCGGTTTCGGCATGGGACCGCGGGAATTCGGTCTCGCACGCCTTTTGAATGACCCGGCCATTCGGCAACAGGTCGGTATCACAGCCGAACAAGCAGCCACGATTCGCCAGCAGGAGTCAGACTTCCGCAAGACCGAGATTCGCGGACGGGCCGACCTCGAGGTGAAGCGGATCGACTTGAAGGACCTGCTGGCCGCCGACAAGCCGGATCGCGCCGCGATCGATAGCAAACTGCAGGAAATCGGTACTGCGCAACTGGCCCTGGAGAAATCCGCGATCGACTATCGGTTGACCGTGCGCGATACGATTTCTCCCGGGCAACGTGAGAAGCTCCGCCAATTGATGAGTGATCGGCGGCGGCGCGATGGTGGCCCCGCACACCCGAGCCCTCAAGGGGCGGGACAAAGACGTCAGCGCGGTACGGCTCCGGCGCCTAATTCGCAGGGGCATCCGCAAGATGGAACGCCGCCGAACAACTAGGGAACCTGAGCGCCGCCAACGTCGCGACACCAGTTGCCAGTCTTGCGATTCGGTTCCAATTTCTTTGTACGTTCCTCTCCTCCGTGTGAGTGCACTGCCCTCGTTGTCTTAGCGCTTGGCTTTCGCCCTGGAACGTGCTCCAACAGGCGCTGTTCATCGCAACATCTAAGAGGGGGTGATAATTAGTAGCTGCTGTTTTTTGCACACCTTCGCGGGGACCTCGATGCTGGAATGGCCATTTCAAAAGATCAGGCCAGCGATGTGTGGGGCGCCCACAGACCGCGAAGGTTCTTCTTGAAACGTCGAGATGCCGCACACGTCTAAAAGCCCGAAGGGAGACGACGGCCCGACAGAGAACGTGTCAAGTAACTGGTTGGCGGTTCATCCTAGATATCGAAAGCAGGAGTTCCTAATGGCACTTCAACGCGGGATCGTGGTTGTCTGGCAGCTAACGGTATCTGCGATTTTGGTAGTGATTTTGGTTAATTCTCCCGCCATTGCCATTGCACATGACCAGACCGGTGGTTCCACGGCAGCTGCGAGGCCGATTGGCACGATTAAGACAATTTCAGGCAATGCGATAGTGCTCGCGTCGGATGCGGGGCCTCTCTTCAACGTTTCCGTGGAGGAAGACGCCAAGATCCTGCGGATTGAACCGGGCGCGAAAGACTTAAAGAATGCTAGTCCAATGCAGCTACAGGATTTACAAGCGGGAGACAGGATCCTAGTGCTCGGGAAGGTTTCCGACGATGGCCATTCAGTGGTAGCAACGTCCGTTATTGTCATGAAGAAAGCGGATGTGGTGTCAAAGCAGGAACATGATCGCCAAGAATGGCAGCGGCGTGGAGTCGGCGGCCTTGTGAGTGTGGTCGATCCTATGGCTGGAACGATTACGATTTCAACCCAGTCATTCGCCGGGGCCAGGAGCGTCGTGATTCGAATCTCTCGGGATACGATTATGCGGCGGTATGCCGCCGACTCTGTGAAGTTCGACGATGCAAAGCCAAGCTCTCTCGACGAAATCAGGCCGGGGGATCAGGTTCGGGCCCGAGGCACACGCAGCTCGGATGGGAGCGAATTGGCGGCGGACGAAGTCGTTTCCGGCGCATTTCGAAACATTGCCGGCGTGGTCGCTTCGGTGGACCCATCGACGAACACGCTGAGCATCATGGATTTGATTAGTAAGAAGCCTGTGACCGTGAAAATCACTCCTAAATCACAGCTTCGCAAGCTCCCTCCTCAGATGGCGCAGTTCATGGCCACGAGGCTGAAGGGCGGAGGATCTGGTGCCGGAAGCGGGGCTGCGGGTCAGCCGGCTGCTGGGCAATCGGCCGGGGCGAGTAGCTCGAGCGGTGCGACGGCGAACGGGGATAGTTCCGGGGACGGACTCGGTGGCCGGGGGGGAAGCCGGGGAGGGGATCTACAACAGATGTTGAGCAAGGTCCCGCCAGCTTCGTTCGCCGACCTGCAAAAGGGTGATGCGGTGATGATTGTTTCGACGGAAGGCGCGGGTTCCGGGGGTGTCACTGCGATAACGCTCGTCGCTGGCGTCGAGCCCATTTTGCAGGCGTCGCCGAACGGCGGCCAATCGATGACTCTTCCGCCCTGGAGCCTCGATGCACCCGCCGGAGATGCGGCGCAATGATTTTGACGTGCTAACAAATTTGGGCGTCAGCCCAGAGATGGGACGGAATCGCGGACCTTGAGCCACTTGTTTCGACTTGCAGCTATTGTTCTAACCTCAAGCTTTCTTTGCGTGAGTGGTTTGAGCGCGCAGTCTGGGACCAGCACCGTTCGCGGCCAAGTGACCGACCCATCGGGTGCAGCTGTGACCGATGCCATCGTGCAAGTGACCAGCGACACGGGACAAGCATCGACGGCAAAGAGCGGTCGCGACGGAGCCTATGAAGTGAAAGGGCTGGCACCGGGAAAGTACACGGTGAAAACCGACGCAAAGGGTTTTCAGGAATATAACAGCGCAGAAATTCAAGTCGCCGCGGGGCAGATTCAGAAAGTCGACCTCCCGCTTTCGATCGAGGTAGAAGAGCAGAAGGTTGAAGTGACAGCGGAAGCGGGAGCGCAGCTCAGCGTGAACCCCGAGAACAACGCCGGCGCAATTGTGCTATCGGGAAAAGACCTCGACCAACTCTCGGACGACCCGGATCAGTTACAATCGGACTTGGACGCATTGGCGGGCCCATCCGTCGGGCCAAATGGCGGGCAGATGTATATCGATGGGTTCACCGCCGGTCAACTGCCGCCGAAATCCTCGATTCGCGAGATCCGCATCAATCAAAACCCTTTCTCGGCAGAATACGACAAGCTTGGATACGGCAGAATCGAAATTTTCACGAAGCCCGGAACGGACCAGCTTCACGGTCAATTCACGCTGATCGGCAACGACTCGGCTTTCAACTCGCGCAGCCCTTTTCTGGGGACAGCTCCCCTGCCGGGCTACGATACGATTCAATTCAACGGAAGCATTGGCGGACCGCTGAGCAAGAAGGCGTCATTCACCCTCGACGGACAGTACCGGGATATAAATAACGTTGCAGTGGTGAGCGCACAGCTTGAACCGTTGCCTGCGCCGCTGCTCGCAGAAGCGGTTCCGAGCCCGCGCACTCGCATAAATTTGGCGCCACGCCTTGACTACCAGGTGAGCACGAACAACACACTCACGGTTCGCTATCAATATTACCGGGACAACCAGATCAACGATGCGGTTGGGCAGTACACGCTGCCCTCGGAAGGGTATAACATCCTCACGACGGAGCAAACTCTGCAAGTGAGTGACACGCAAGTCTTTGGTTCGAGAATTGTCAACGAGACGCGATTTCAATTCCTCCGCGATGGGAGCGTTCAGACGCCGCAGAGCACGGCGCCCACGGTGATCGTTCCTTTTGAATTCCAGGGGGGCGGCAGTAACTTAGGAAACATCATCGATCACCAGAATCACTACGAATTGCAGAACTACACGTCGATTGCCTTCGGAAAACACTTTCTGAAATTTGGCGCGCGGCTACGCGATCTTCAAGAGACGAACAGTGCTACCTCCAATTTCAATGGCACGTTCACCTTTCCCACTCTTGCCGCGTATGAAGCGAACGCGCCGATTCAATTTACCCTTACGACGGGAGCTCCCTTGGCGTCTTCGAACCTGTTCGATGCGGGCCTCTACATGCAGGACGACTGGCGCTGGCGTCCAAACGTAACGCTGAGCGGAGGCTTGAGATTCGAGACGCAAAATCACATCGCAGACCACAGGGATTTCGCGCCACGGCTGGGGCTTGCCTGGGGCATCGGCCAGGGGAAAACGCGGTTGCCTAAAACCGTGCTGCGCGCGGGGTGGGGAATCTTCTACGATAGGTTCACGAATGACTTGGTACTACAGGCGGAACGCCAGAATGGCGTGACGCAGCAGGAGTACATCGTTACCGATCCGACCTTCTATCCGAAGATTCCACCGGTCAGCGTGTTGCAGTCGGCGCAAACAGGCGTTCCGACGATTTACCGTATCCAGTCAAATCTGCACTCCCCTTACACGATGCAGACAGCCCTCAGCGTCGAGCGCCAGTTATCGAGAGCGGTCAATATGACCGTCTCGTACGTGAATTCACTGGGCGTTCATCAATTGCTCACGAACAACGTTAACGCGCCGTTTCCGGGAACCTACGTCGTCGGGCAGCCGACGAGCGGGGTTCGACCAAATGGCCTTCTGGAGAATATTTACCAGTACGAATCCGAGGGAATTTTCAGACAACATCAGCTCATCACGAATTTTAATGTCCGCGCCGGGACGAAACTTACGCTGAATGGGTACTATTCGCTCAACTTTGCCAATAGCGACACGGCCGGTCCCACCAGCTTCCCGTCGAATCCGTACGATATCGGCGCAGATTACGGCAGAGCTTCGTTCGATATCCGCGATCGCGCGTTTCTAGGTGGAACGATTACGCTCCCGAAGGGTTTCCGGCTGAATCCGTTCATGATTATCAATTCAGGGACGCCTTTTAACGTAACCGTGCCGCTGGATCTGCTCGGGACGTCCATTTTGAACGACCGGCCTGCGCTCGTTTCTGCCACGACATGCCCGACCCTCCAGACGGTCGGGACAAACATCCTGTGCACCCAACTGGGAACCTTCAATATAACGCCGGCACCGGGACAAAAAATTATTCCAATCAATAACTACACAGGACCGAACCCGGTTACGTTCAATTTGCGGATCTCGAAAACGTTTGGGTTCGGAACGAAAAAGGAAGTTGCTGACAACGGTGTTGCTGGAGGATCCGGCGCACAAGGCGGATTCGGCCGCGGAGTTGGCGGTGGACCCGGCGGTGGAGGACGCGGAGGTGGTGGTGGCGGGCGCGGCGGCGGCTCTTTCGGCGGCGCGGTCCCGAGCAGCCAGCGGTATGGCCTGACGTTCAGCGTGAATGCGCGGAATTTGTTTAACATCGTGAATGAATCCACGCCGGCCGGGAACCTGGGTTCGACGAGATTCGATACTTCGAATTCTCTGGCGGGTGGCGCGTTCGGGAACGCGTCGGCGGTGCGAATGATTCAACTGCAAGCCCAATTCAGCTTCTAATCATCACAAGCGAAATATATTCCTACAGCGGTCAAACGGTCAGCGGATGTATGGGAGCGGAAATCCTGTTCAGTATCTCCTAATGAGGTCGGGGCTTGGGTAAAGTACCATTTACTGCGGCGGAGATCTCCGATTTTCAAATGAGTGCCGTGCCCGATAGCCGTTCTTAGGCTCGGCCCGCAAGTGATTGATTTAGCGTACCTGAGGCTCCCAGATTGCCTTGCCCAGAATCACAGGAGAGTGTTGAAAAAGTCGGTTTGGGAGTGAATTTATTTGCGGTGACTATCCCCTCTTGTGCTAAGGGGTGCTCGAGGAGGGACGCCGCCGATGATGGGTCAACAACCACGGACAGATTCGCTGTTTTATTACTTCCGCTTAGAAGACCAGATCCCCGAGGATCACCTTCTTCGACTCATTGATCACCATGTGGATTTGAGCTTCGTACGAGAGCGCCTGAAGAACTTCTACAGCCCGACCGGAAGACCTTCGATTGATCCGGAAGTGCTGTTGCGCCTGTTGTTGGTCGGCTATCTGTACGGGATCACCAGCGAGCGGCGCCTGATGGACGAAGTGCGGATGCATCTTGCCTACCGTTGGTTCACTCGACTGGGCTTTGAGCAGGAGATTCCCGATCACTCGACCTTTTCCAAGAACCGCCACGGGCGCTTTCGGCAGTCGGGCGTCTTTCAAGAAGTCTTTGAGGAGATTGTCCGGCGCTGCGTGGCCGTGGGCTTGGTCGAGGGTCAACACCTGGCCGTGGATGGAACCCTCGTAGCGGCTGACGCAAGTGCGCGGAGTCGCGTGTCGCGCGAGCAGTTGGTGGAGGTGGCCCAGCTCTCCCGCACCGTGCGGGAGTACTTGGCCGAGCTGGAGCAGCAGAACCCGGTGGCGGAGCCAGGCGAGCCTTTTCCCACGGGTCCGGTATCCACCACCGATCCCGATGCCGCTTGGGCCGTGAAGGGCGGGCCGGCCGTGCTGGCCTACTACGACAACTATCTCATCGATACGGCCAGTCGCGTCATTAGTGGCGGTGGAGGCCACGCCGGCGCGCTTCCGGCAAGAGATGCTAGCCGCCCGGCGGATGCTGCAGCAGGTAGACAAGTTAGGGCTTCGCCCGGAAAGTCTGGGAGCCGACAAAGCTTACGGCAGCGGAGAGTTTCTGGCCTGGCTGCTGGCACGTGACATCCAGCCACACATTCCGGTCATCGATCGCCGGCACCAAACGCGTGGACGCTTCACCCGAGAGCAGTTCCGTTTTGAGCCTGCAGAGAATGTTTATTATTGTCCGGAAGGAAAGGCGCTGCGCTGTTACAGTGAGCGCCGCGAGGCTCACGGCTATGCCTACCGCTCGACCGCAGCGCAGTGCCAAGGCTGTCCAAAGAAAAAGCGCTGTACCCCGGCTGCGTATCGCAAGCTCTTCGTGCACTGGCAAGAGCCCGCCCGGCAGATCGTCCGCTCGCTCGCGGGCACGCCCGCCTATGAACGTTCGCGGCGCGCTCGGTACAAGATCGAAGCTCTGTTTGCGGAACTGAAGCAACGGGTGCGGCTGCGGCGGGTCCGACTACGGCGCTTATGGAACGTGGCCGAGCAGTTCCTGATGGCGGCGACCGCCCAGAATTTGAAACGGTTGGTGCGATTTCTGGCCCAGCAGCAGGCGGCGCCTGCACCAAACTCAGCCTGAGAAGCGAAGGCGCAAGGAAGAAGAAGTGCAAAGCGAAACAGAAAGCTGAGCGGGGCCTGCTAGACACTCACCGCGGCAAGAATCGCTTCTGCTCTCCCGACTTTTTCAACACTCTCACAGGTTTTCGGGCGACCTCCCGGCTAATAAAACAATAGCACAAAACTGAGGGTTAGTTAACGGGCCGGAGGGTCAGCACAGCAAGGAAGGAAATTGCTACACGGCTCGCAGGAGCCTATCCTAGTGCCCTTTTTTCGAAATGAAGATGGCCACGGGTAGAGAAATGCTGTACTTTTTCGAAAAGTCTCCCTGGTTCGCGGCAACACCAACCCGCCCACGCGAGTCGATGTAGAGCAGGGGTTGGCCGACCGGAACGTCCATAAACGTCTTCGCGTAAGGGAACCTATACGGCCTGCCGCCGATTCTGATCGTGACCTTTTCACCGAGCGCATACCCGAGCCTTTTGAAGTCATCGCCTTCGATGTCGGTGACCAAGTTGCCGAACGGATCGTCAAGGCCGATGACTTCCCCGGTGATGCCCTCCGGACCCACCACGGCCATGCGGGGCTGCAGCCGCACGAGATCCTGAACTTCCGGCCCGACGAGCATCCAATTTTCTCCCGCGGCGAGATGGGCGGCGGCTGGCGAGAAGATATCGCGGCCATGAAAGGTGGAGGAAATCTTGTCGCCGATGATCCAAGACGGATTGGTGATCTCGCGTATGCCTTCCACACCGTCGCGGTCGGCGACCGGCGTGATCAGCCCATTGTCGGGCAGCACGAAAAACTGGCCCTTCTTCGATTTCACGACGACAGCTTTGCGTGAGGTGCCGACGCCCGGGTCGATGACAACGAGGAACACGGTGCCGGGCGGGTAGTAGGGCGTCACACCGGCAAGCCATCGCGCGCCCTCTTCAATCGAGAAGGGAGTCACCTGATGCGTGATGTCCATGATGCGAGCCTCCGGAGCGATCCCGAGGATGACAGCTTTGCAGATGGCGACTGCGTCGTTCGCTGCGCCGAAATCGGTCATGAAGACAATCGTGGGATGGCCTTGCAGATTTGTGTTCTCGGAGTGATTCCCGCCGCCGCAGCCAGCACACAGCAAGGCGAGGAGAGATAGAATGCGTGCTAGGGATCTGTCTCGAAGTTGCATGCCCCAACTCCAAGCTCACGTTCGGGATCCGGCGTAGACTTTCAGCCCTACAGATCATCCCGTGCCACCGGTGAAGGCTTTTTGCCTTTCCTGGAGGCAATAGAGCACCAATTCAACCCGCGTCGAAACACCCAACTTATCAAAAATTCGGAAGAGGTAGTTGCGAATCGTGTGTTCACTGAGGCGAAGCTCAATAGCTATCGCGCGATTCGTCAAGCCTTCCGCGACGAGGCGAGCGACCTCTAATTCACGTTTCGAGAGCAGTTGAATGCCGCGCGCGTCCCGAAGGCGCAGCGGCATAGCTTGCCGCAGAGCATCGAGAACATACGTCAAATGCAGGCTATTGGCCCATACCTGACCTCGGTGCACCGCATGAATGCACTTCGCCAAGATTTCCAACGGCTCATCGCGAAAAAGCACGCCGTGCGCACCGCAGCGAAACGCATCAATGACAAACTCGCGCTCCCGCGAGGAGAGAAGCATAATCGCGCGAGTCCGCGACTGGAGCGATCGGATTTCGCGGAGAACCCGATAGCCTTCGAGGGGGCCTTCTTGCAGTTGTGCGCTGATGACCGCAACTTCCGGCTCGTGTTCCTTGATTGACGCGAGAGCGTCGTCAGAACCAACTGCGCAAGCGATCACACTGACGCCAATGCGCCGCGACCGCAACGCGCGCTCGACCAACTGACAGTTCAAGTAGTTGGCTTCAGCCAGCAGAACACGAATCGAGTCCCGCGGCTGCCGCTCGTTTCCCATCTTCCACCTCAGCAGCTTGTGGGGTCCAAACGAGTGCGGGATTCTAGCGATGCGGCGCTCGGGATGACAAGTCGGGAATCTACTTACCGTATTCTCCGCGGAATGGCGAAAGCCAACCGTGAACACCGCAGCGAGGGGCGTTCTCACTTGCGGCTCGCGATTTCCGCTTAGGACTGACCGGAGCACCTGAATAATGTCACGAGCGGCAGAAACAGTGTCGTTGAGTGCAGACTCGAAATGATCTCTTCCCATTGAATATAAATAACTTGTATACACAACGCGTTCAGGGAGACGCCTCGTACATACCTGTGGCTGACATCTGCTAGAGACAGAAGTACCTCCTTCCGATAGAGACGTTTGTCCCCATCTATGCTGACTCGCGAAGATGGGCTCCCGGTAAGGACCTCTCCGCAAAGCCTTCGCCGAACGCATCGCCCAACCACCGAAACAAACCGCCCGTCGCCTTAGAGACATTCGGTCACTTGTGAGGTTCGCAACAGCAGCGTAGCTTATCGTCCCTAGCACCGATATTTAGCGAGACGCCATGCTTAGAATAATGAAGTCTGCGATCCTGGCGACGCTCCTCGTCATTTTCACCGCGCACGCCTCGGCCCAAGACAGTACGGCAACAGCGGTCGACCCCGCTCACCGCGATGCCCGCTATCACCTTTGCGCGAGCGATGTGATTGCGGTGACATTCCCGCTTACACCGGAATTCGATCAGACGATAAGCATCCAGCCAGATGGTTTCGCAAGCCTCACGGGCGTGGGCGACGTTCACCTCGAGGGTCTCACCACGCAGGAATCCGCCGGCGTCATTCGATCGGCTTACGCCAATATCCTGGAAGATCCCATCGTCACCGTCGACTTGAAGGACTTCAATAAACCATATTTCATCGTCAGCGGCGAAGTGAACCGGCCGGGGAAATACGATCTGCGCGGCGATACGCGAACAACGCAGGCGATTGCCATTGCCGGGGGATTCAACGACACGGCCAAACACTCCCAGGTGCTGTTGTTCCGGCAGGTGAACGACGACTGGTATGAAGTGAGGTCCCTTAACGTCAAGAAGATCTTGCAGGGACACAACGTCAACGAGGACGCAGAAATAAGGTCCGGGGACATGCTTTACGGGGCTTCGGCATCGCGTTTCTGGGGCTCGACTTCTTTTCTCGCTCGGAATCCGCGACGGGATCGCTGCGCCTTCTTCCATTCCTGGCCGCGGGGCTTCCGCTCCTGGACGCCGTTCTCGCCGTGACCCGCCGTCTGCGAAATCGGTGCTCGCCATTCCGCGGCGACAGACGGCACTTCTATGATTTGCTTCTTGCTCGCCGTTGGCCGCCGCGCAGAGTAGCTTTCGTATGTTACGGAATCACGGCCGCGCTTGCCGCGATTGCATGGATCGGCGGACACGGCACTCCGCTGGAGTCTTCGATAATTGCGGTATTGTGCCTGGGATCGCTGCTTGTGACAGCAACTCGGCTGGGCGCTCTGCGAAGGGACGTTTCTGGGGTCTAGCTGCCGCCCGTCAGGAAAGTTCGTGTTCCGCGGCGGATGCGTTCCTGCGCGGTCGTCTGCTTCTGGGCGTTGCCGAGCTGAACGAGCAGCCTGCGCAGCTTGGCGCGTTCTTCGAGATCCATATCGACGACCTCGAAGGCCCGCGCCTGGGTGTTTGCATCGCGCACAATCGTCTGCGCCTTAACCGACTTCTGCCCGGTGTTCAACCGCAGATCGACAACGCTGCCGGGGTGGAGACTCTGCTCGCATACGGCCACGCCGCCTCCGAGCGCCATCTCCGGTATCTCGACGCGACAATTCTCCCGAAGGTTGGTGGTCGTGGCAGATACGGGATGTTCCAGGCGTAGCCGCGGATAGCGCCTCTGCCGAATGGCCGAGGAAGCCGGATCGCTATCGAGAATCTCGATCGAGAACTCCGCGATGTTCAGCCCGCTGCGCGGGATAAAGTGGCGGGCCCAATCTGCGTCGATCTTTTCAAGGGCCTGCGCGGCTACCAGCCGGAGCTCCGACGGATTGGCCCAGCGCCAGGCTTTCCGCGCTTCGGCGATCTTCCGGAGGACCGCTTCCGAGCCTGCCGTGCGAAGCCGCCCCAAAGCCTCGATGGCCTTCAATCGCAAGTATTCGGTCGAGCCTTTGGGCACATCTCCTTCGGCAATCCGCAGGAGAAGCATGTCGGCCGCATTCTCTCCGCTCATCCCGATCTCGTCGATCGCCAGCGGGCGAATCAGCGTGTCCAGAACCTCGAAGACTTCGAGAAGCAGACGGCCCCGGTCCGGCGCGCCGCTCGCCGCAATTTGGCGCACCACTCGGTCATGCGCCGTCCGTTTCCATTCTTTCATCCGGTCCGGCAATACTCGCTCGACGGTTTCCCGGTCCATTCGCACCAGCAGGCCGACCGTATCGATTGCCTCGCTCGCTCCACCCTGCCGAAGCTGCGCGCGCAAGTGGTCGAGGCCTTCGGACCCAAGCGTTTCCATCATCGAAACCAGCAGTTCGCAATCCTCTCGGAATCCGACGCGGCTGAACCGCGCAGCGATCTGTTCGGCTCCGGCCTGTGGCAGCCGGCGCAGCAAGTCCCGGAGGCCGCCGGGAATGTTCCCGGCCTTCAGCGATTCTTCGATAAACTCCGGCAAGTGGTTTTCGACGGCGATTCGCGGCCGCAAGCTCTTGCTCGTTCCCGGCCGCTCCGTCTCGATGTAGCTCATCATCTCGACCGAGCGCTGAATTCCGGCGTAGGAGCGCTGGTTTTGCGCTTCTTGCGACAGCCGGACAAACGCCGCGCTCACGAGGCTTTGCAGCTCCGAATCGCGCTCTTCGGCGAGCTGCAGGCCGACCTCGCGGATCGTATTCACGAAGAGCTTCTCGTCGCTCTTCGCGTACAGGCCCGCCAGTTCGGCAAGGCCCATCGCCGTCTGGCGCCGCGCCTCGGGCGACTTGTTCTTGATGCAGCTTGCGTAGTTGCGCAGCGTATTCTCGACGGCTGCGGTTTCCCCGCGAGAAAGAAGCTCCTCAAGATACTCCCGCACTTTGACGGGGGGGACACACCAGATGTCCGCAGATTCGATGACGCTCTTCTTTTTCTCGTCCGGGACCAGAGACCAAAATTCCTGAGCCAGCACCTCGACGTGCGACCCTACTTCGATCCCGGCCCGCTTCATCCTCTGTTCGTACACGCCAAGGATTTTTCGCAGGCCGTCGACTTCCGTACTCATCTCGTCCAGCATCTGCCGCACCGCGTCCACCTTTACGTCACCGCGCTCATAACGTTCGAGCGCGAACCGGACGGCGATGTTTTCGGCGAGCCTCAAAAGCGTGGGCTTGTCCGAAGACTCCGTGGGCGCCTGTGCCGCGAGGGCTGCCAGCGCTTGGCTGATGGTAAAACGCGCTCGACGCGGCAGGGCCGACAGCCGGGACTGGAACGACACGGGATCGAGTTTGTCCTTCGACTCTTCGTTTGTGCGGGCAATCTGCGCCAGCATCTGCAAAATTCCCTGCAGCTCGTCCTCTTGCAGGGTCATCAGTCCGGTTTCGACGGCCATTGTGCCGGGGCCGCCGCGTGCCGACCGGTTGCCGCGAATTCCCACGGACGCATCGGTCCAATGGGCGGACTCACCCCTCCCCAACCCGAACGGGCTGAAGCTCTCTCCCGGCCCGTTGGACTTGGGCGCAGGGCCCGCACCGCCTTCGCCGGGCCCACTGCCAGTGCTCGCACCGGACTCGCCCTCTCCCTTCGCGCCTTCTGCGGCCACGATCAATTGAAGGAGCTTCTCCGGATTGTTCAGCAGTTCGTCCGTCTGTTCGGAGTTCATCCCAAGAGTGCGAGCCGCAAGTTGCGCGGCAACGGTGGACTTTGCTACAGCCGAGTCGGCCGGCACGAAGCAAACTTCGTTGACGTGGATATGCGGATCGCCTTCGAGCGCGGATTTCAACTGCTCCGCAAGCTGTGCTGGTTTGGAACTGGTAGCAGTCGGAAAGCCTCGCACGAAGCGCGCCAGACTGGCCTGAGTGACTTTAGGGGAAAAGTGGATGCTCGCGATGCCCGCAGCTGAGAGCATCCGCGCGAAGCTCTTTTCCGCCGCCGCGGACTCAAGCGGCGTGCCGTCGAGCAGGAGTTGATCGCCCGAGGCAGCCAGGAGCAAACCGGCTTCGTCGTCCGGCCCAAGAGCAGCGCGCAATTCGCTCCATGCTGTCTCATACTGTTTCGCTGTTCGCGGATGGCCGAAGTCGTACATCCGCGCGAACTTGAGCAGAATGTTTAAGCTACGGACAAAGGCGCGGGCGGCCGCAGCCCGGCTGTTGTTGTGGATGGTCAGCATAGTTGGGAGGCGTGAAACCCGCCCTCCCAAGAAATATGCAGGCTGGCGCCAGATTCGGCAATGGTACTCGTGTCCTGTTTGGCACTGCCCGACAGTCCTATGTATCCGGTGAGGTAACCACCCTGCTAAACCCGTGGGAGCGACTGGCGCTTGAGCCAGGGTTCGAGCTGGCGAATATCAGACAATATCTTTCTCGCCCCAAGCTTCGTGAACGTTTCACGACGTGCCCGGCCGGCCTGCGTACCTCGAGGGAGCACACCAACAAATGGAATCTGCGCTGCCTGGGCCGCAAGCGCGTCGTCGATGTTGTCCCCCACGTACAGAGCCCTGGCTGCATCGCGCCCGCCGAGGATGGTTAGCAGGCCTTCGGGGGCCGGTTTGGGCCGCTTCACGTCTTCGACGGTAACGATGTGGCGAAAGAACTCGCGGATCCCTAGGCGGTCAAGTGTGTAATCGGTCTCCTTTCGAACGCGCCCCGTAAATAGCGCCAGCTCGGCCTTGTTCGCCAGACGACGCAGGCTCGCTCGCGGAAGCAGCCACTTCTCGCCGGTGACGTTTCCCTTGCCTTCTTCGCCCCAGTACAGCTCTACGAACTTTCGCTTCACTTCGTCATAGGGCGCTTTTCCGCCGAGCGAATGAACCCATGCCGTCGAAAGCGTCCAATCGTCGTTGAAGCCTGATCGGTTTTTCCACCGATGCAGCTCAGCCCTTGTGACGCGTTTGCCGGTGAAGAACCGCACAGTCTCGATCACCGTGCGATGGAACGAACCGCGCACGTCCACAAGAACACCGTCGATATCGAAAATAATGACTTCAGGCTGAATTTTCATTCAAGGAAGGTGACGATCATTCAGGAATGAGTATCGTCTGCGTCTCCAGAGGTTGTGCGCGATTCCGCGTCTCCCGCTTGCGTCGCTGATGCCAAAGTCTCTGCGTCGGACGATTCCGACGACCAGGCCTCTCCCGGTGTCGTGGAGGGCAATACCGGCTCGGCCGGTTGATCCGCCGCTGGAACTGCATGATTCGCGACAGTCGTCGGCACCGCCGCGGCTTCGCCGGCGCTCGGTTCTCGTAAAGCTTCGAGTCTCTTCGCAAGAATATCCGCAAGCAAATCGACGACCATCTTCGCTCCGCTGCCGTCGGGATCCTTCGTAGGGTTGTAGCCGGACACTTCGATCGCGGCGAGGTGCTTCTGCTTCACAAACACCTCAAGCGCCTCTCGCACTTCCTCAAGCCGCAATCCGCCGGTTCCTGGATAATTCGTGGATTGAAAATCCGCGATCACATCCACGTCGAAGTGCAGGACGCATTCATACCCCTTGCCGTGAACGCGCTCAACCGCCTCTCGCGCCGCCGCGGCTGGTCCCATCCGCTGGACGTCCACCGCAAGATACCGCCGAAGAGGTGAGTGCCGCAGCACTTCCTCTTCCGCGGGATCGACTCGATCGATGCCGAAAAGCGCCAGATCCGGTTCGCGAACCAGCGGCGGCTCGCTCCAGAACCGAACCATCTCGGCCGCTCCGCGCCCGATCACGTGCGAGATCACCATGCCATCGACGCAGCCCGAAGGCGTCGTCGCCGGCGTGTTTAAATCGGCGTCGCGATCCACGTAGATGAGGCTGACGTGACGGAAATACCGGCGAACGCCGGCAACGGTGGCAAGCACCACCGAGCAATCTCCGCTCACGATGAGTGGAAGAGCAGCGGACTTGACGGCATGTTCGACGCGCGGCTTCAGAGCCTCGAGCGCACCAAGCACGCCGCGAATGTTCCGGGCTCGCGGGCTTTCGTCATCCGGTGCGTAAACGTGAGGAGGATCATCACCGAGGTCGGTAACTTCGTAGCCGGCCGATTGCAGCCGCTCGGCCAAACCGGCGGCGCGCAACGCAGCGGGCGCGCCCTCATGCCCTGCCGACATTGCGGCCGCGCTCGTCGGCGCACCCAACAGGGCGATCTGATTTGGCTGGCGGACGATTTTGGCCGCCACTCACACGCTCCTTGCCGTTTCGTTGCGGGCCCTTCGGCGAAATCCGCTCAGTTCGCGGCGCGGCCCTGTCGTGCAGTCAGTTCCGGCGGAAGGGTAAAGCGCACATCCTCGCGAATCAAGTCCAGGTCGCGATGGTTCGTGAATCCCAACGCGGAGAGCCGCTGGCTCACCTGTTCAACCAGTATCTCCGGAGCGGACGCGCCCGCCGTCAGGCCCAGCGTCTCCACGCCCTCCAGCCATGTAGCATCGATATCGTTCGCGTCCTCGATCAGGCGCGCCGTCACGCCCGCGCGCTTCGCTACTTCCACGAGCCGGTTTGAATTCGAACTATTCGCCGAACCCACCACCAGAATCAACTGCACCTCGCGAGTCAGAGCCTCAACCGCTTCCTGCCGATTCTGTGTTGCGTAGCAGATGTCGTCCGACGCGGGACCCGCGATCGTCGGGAACCGCTGGCGCAAACGTGCCACGATCTCCTGCGTGTCGTAAAGCGACAGCGTCGTCTGAGTCAGGAAGGCGAGCCGCGACGGGTCGGGAACTTCTAACTGGTCTACTTCCTCGACGCTGCCCACCACGACTGTCTGGTCGGGTGCTTCGCCCGACGTTCCTACGATTTCCTGGTGATCCCGGTGGCCGATCAGGATCAGCGTCCTGCCTTCGCGCGCGAACTTGAGCGCCTCGAGGTGAACTTTTGTTACGAGCGGGCACGTCGCGTCGATCACTCGCAACCGCCGCTCTTTCGCTTCGGTGCGAACCCGCGGCGGCACGCCGTGCGCGCTGAAAACCAGCACCGCGCCCACCGGCACTTCTCCGATTGTTTCCACGAAAATGGCGCCGCGCCTGCGCAACTGATCGACGACGTAACGATTGTGCACGATCTCGTGGTGCACATAAACCGGCCGCCCATACGCCTCAAGCGCCAGCTCGACGATATCCACGGCGCGGACAACGCCCGCGCAAAATCCTCGCGGACGCACCCGCACAAGCGTCTTGGCCCCGTTCTTAACGCCCTGAATGTTCGTCAGTGTCAATTTCTTATTCTCCACGGTGAAGCATTATCTTACCTGAACCGGCCGGTCCCCCGCTACACCGTTCGTGCTGCCGCTCTATTTCCGTGTGCTTCGCAGCGTAACATTCGGTACTTTCCGTCAGGCTCGTCGCGAGTGCGCGCGTACGCGAAAACGCCAACAGAAAAGGCCCGCCATCATCCCGTTTAGGGAGTTGGACGCAAGAAATCAGCCGCCCGGAATGCCGCCCCACGAAACGTGCGGGATTTTTATGGGCAACGCCTGGCGCTTTTCGTGTATCCTATTGCCTGGGTGCATCCTCCGCACCCATTCCGCTGCGCCAGCGGCACCCTCAACGAAAGAGGGCGACTTGGAGACAGTGCTCGTGTTGTCGTGGCACTGACCCAGCCTTTCACCCCATGTGAGATTCTAGCTGTTTCTCGCCCGGGGTCTGTCTCACGGCGGAGGCAAACGCTGCTCCGCACGCGAAAGAGGAGGATCCATGAAGTCCGTTCTCACGATTTGCGCCGTGGTCTTGCTGGCGCTCGCTTTGACCCCGGCGGTTCACGCTCAATCGACTGAGCTCGTACCAGGCACGCAGGTGCGCCTCAGCTTGCTCAACGGATTGAGCACCAGCGTCGCTCACGATGGCGACCCGTTTACGGCCGTTGTCGCTGAACCGGTTTTCTCGGGCAGCCAGATGATTCTGCCTGCGGGAGCCAAGATCCATGGCACGGTGTCGAGCATCAACCGTCCCAAAATGTTCTCCATGTTTCGCGGCGGAGCGTCGATGAATCTGATGTTCAACTCGATCGAAGTCGAGAGCCGCATTTTCCCCGCGAAAATGAGCATCCTTTCGATCTACAGCGGCGGAACGGACATGGGGAAGCAGCGAAAGGATCTCCGAACCGTCGAGGGTGAGGTCGTCCAGCAGCGCCAGGGCGTGAAGGGTGACGTCGAAGACGTGGCCATCGGGACCGCGGGCGGTTCAACCGTCGGCCTGATATTCAGCCATGTCCTTCGGGGCACGGTCTTCGGCCTTGTCGGTGGCGGCGCTTACGTCGCGGCCAAAAAGGGCAAGGATGTCGAGCTGCCGGCGCAGACGGGGATGGTCGTGCGCATGGATTCAACCCTTTCGCTTCCGGCGTCGCTACTGCACAACGCGGCATACACCTCGGGAAACTGAAGCCCGAAGGCAAGCTCCGTCAGCGCTCGCCTTCGCGGTCGGCCGAATCGGCGCCGTGGAGGCAGCGCGGCGCTCAGCAGCTTGAGGTTTGTGCGATTTGCAGCAATCAGCTCCTTCCATCGGTTTCTTGTTGCAGGCACGAGGATCGCCCAGCGTACGCGTAGCCAATGCGGCTCGTCACAAGTTTCGGAATGCAGCGGATGCGCCTCAAACACCCAACGAGAACGTGCCTGATGGAATGGTGTGAGAAAACGAGACAGTGGATGGCTTTAGTCACCGGCCTTGGCAACGGCCTGCTTGCCGGTGCGTTTTAGAAACCGGTAGAGACTTGTGCGGCCGATGTTGAGCATCTGCGAGGCACGCACGCGATTGCCGTTGCACATCTCGAGCACGCGTTCGATGTGCATCCGGCGCACTTCGTCGAGAGGCAGCGGACGCCAGTTCTCTTCCGATGTCGCCACGCGGCCGTGCGGTTTCTGCAGGTGTTCGGGGAGATCTCCCACGTCAATGAACTCCGCGCTGGCAGTGATGGCGGCGCTCGAAATCACGTTTTCGAGTTCCCGAACGTTCCCCGGCCAATCGTGCTGAAGGAGCGTGATCTGGGCGCGGCGTGTAAGTCCCTGTAGCGGTTTCCCATAAGCGTCGCTGTACTTCTTCAAGAAGTGCTGGATGAGGATCGGGATGTCCTCCGGCCGTTCCGTCAGGCCGGGCACCCGTATTTCGATGCTGCTGAGACGATAAAATAGATCCTCTCGGAAGCGCCCTGCGAGGACTTCCGCGCGAAGATCGCGGTTCGTCGCTGCGATCAGGCGTATGTCGATTTTCTTTACCTCTGGCGAGCCGACTCGCTGGATTTCACGGTTCTGGATCACGCGCAACAGCTCGGCTTGCATGGCGAGAGACGTCTCGCCCACCTCATCCAGGAAAACGGTGCCGCCGTTGGCGTATTCGAATAGTCCGGCCCGCGTTTCGGTGGCGCCCGTGAACGATCCTCGCATGTGGCCAAAAAGCTGGCTTTCGAGCAGCGTGTCAACCATCGCCGAGCAGTTGCACACCACAAACCGTTGCCTCGCCACCGGGCTGAGTTCGTGGACGGCTCGCGCCACCAACTCCTTGCCCGAGCCCGTGGGGCCCGTGATCAACACGTTGGTGTAGTGTCGCGCGACTTTCTTGGCCAGATCGAACACGTCCAGCATGGCCGGACTTTTCCCCACGATGCCCTGGAATTGCGAGTTCTCGAAGAGTCTCTCTTCCAGGTCGCGGATTTCCGTGCGTCGCGAGAAAAGCTCGGCCAGCTCGTCCAGGGCCTTCTCGAGCCGCGGAAAATCGAGCGGCTTGCAGAGATAGTCGTAGGCGCCGTGTTTGATCGCTTCGATTGCGGAATCCACGGAGTAGTAGCCGGTCATCAAAATCACGTACACGCCGGGATCGTATTGCAATGCCCTCTCGAGAAATGCCAGTCCATCCATGCCTGGCATTTTGAAGTCGGCCAGGACAACCCGGCAGCCTCCGAGGCGAATCTTATGGAGTGCCTCTTCGGGCTTAGTCGTGCCGACCGACGAAAATCCGGCCTTTTCCAGGCGCTCGGTGGCGATTTCCACCTGATCGGGCTCGTCATCCAGCACGCAGACAGACAGGTTCTTTCGCCCCGTGCCGGCAATAGGCTTTTCAACGAGGGCTTTCATTTGCAGATCGTTAGGCACGGCGTGTGCCAGATCGTGCACACGTCCTCCGCCAAACGGTCGGTGCGTCACCAAACTGGACTTGGGCCGTTTTGTCCGGCAAGACCCTTAAATCCTAACGGTTACTTGTGCAGGCGGGCTTTGGTGCGACGTAACACGCGTAACTGCAGCAGAGAATTTCATTCTCAGGGTACTGCGCGGCGTTCCAAACCGGAACCCCAATTTCAAAGAGGAACCTTATGACTGTCTGGCGACACCACAAAAAAACGCCGACCGTGGTGGGGCTATGTGGACTGCCAACCGTCAGAGCAGGCACAAACTCTCGCGACTTTCTGTGTCTTTCCGGACAGTCCCCCAGCGGTGAATATAGTACTGTTGGATGGGGAAAGCCGGGAGAGTGAACCGTGGACATCCTCCTTCAACAAGAAGTCGCAGAGGCTGGGCTTCGCCTTCGAAGAGCAATCTCACGTGTCGTGAACGAGACACCGGAGTGTTTCACGCGCAAGAATGGCAAGTGGTGTGTCGAATTTAGAAATCCGACAAGCGGCGAGAGCATCAGCGTCACCTATTCAGGCCCGACAATACCGGCGAACCCCGCGCGCCAGAACTGATGAGTGCCTGTTGTTTTATTGGTTCGAAGTGAGAGCGCTGCCCTCCTTCTTGCCGAGAAACCTGCGTTAGACGGCTGGGCAAGGAGAGCTGCAACATGGAAAAACAAAAAGATTTAGTTGGGTTGCCCTCGATTAAGCGTGGCGATTATGTTAAGTCTAAACAGGGCCGAGCCCAGCCCATAGGCGTCGTCTGGGATATTCACCCCAAGAACATTGCGTCAGTTGAGGTCTACTTCCCCGTGTATGGCCAAACACGGTTGCCTAGGGAGTATGAGCCAGGAGAACTTGTAGTCGTGCCAGCGAACGAAGTTTCGCCAGATCTTGTCAAATTCAAAGACACTATGAAACGTTAGGCTGCTTGCGAGTCAAAAGTGACGGGGAGAACATGAAAAATCAACAAGCAACACATAATCATAAGAGGGCGGGCGCAGTTGTGTTGCTGGAATCAACGGCGGAGTTGGCCAAAGTTCTGGTACCAACGAGTGGCGACGAGTTCTGGGTCAAGCTGACAGACCTGACTCTGTTGGTCGACGGTGTGGTTGAGAAAAGCGAGCCAGCCAGGAAGAAAAGGTCCGGAACAAACCGCCCGAATGCCTCACCGAACAGCCAATACCGCGTAGTACGGGTCGCATAGTCCACCGGGCCGGAAGTCCCGCCAGCAGACGTGAAAAGGAAAGACAACGTGAGTACTCCCTATGCGGTCTCCGGGAGACGGTCTGGTGGCCATCGGTGGATACTGGTTTTTCTGAGCGTTGTGTGTCTCCTGTCGTCGAGAACTGTGGCTGGCCAAACTCGGCCAAGCGCTCACCCACCCGATGCCCTGCATCAACTGAATGATTCCATCGAGGACCTGGTTCAACGCGTCTCCCCAAGTGTCGTTCAAATCCTGGTAACGGGATATGGCACCAACCAGGACATTGATCGCGGCCAGACCAGCGCGGTTATCGGGAGACGGCGAGCCATCGGCTCGGGAGTGATCGTGGATCCCGAGGGCTACATCGTGACCAATGCGCACGTCGTAAACGGGGCGCAGAACATCGAGGTGATCGTGCCGCCCAGACTCGCGTCCGCTGCGACTCTCGATGCGGATCAGAGCACTCAGGGGAAGAGCTACCAAGCCCTCATTGTTGGGGTCGCGCCAGAGATTGATCTCGGTGTAATCAAGATTGAGGCGCACGACTTGCCGGCCCTATCCGTCCGCGGCCCCATCGCGCCAGCCAGACAGGGTGAACTCGTCTTTGCTTTCGGAAGCCCCGAGGGCTTGCGTAACACGGTGACAATGGGCGTGGTGAGCGCGGTTGCGCGGCAGCCCGATCCTGATAGTCCGCTCGTCTACGTTCAAACAGACACGCCGATAAATCCTGGCAACAGTGGCGGTCCGCTCGTGGACGCGGATGGCGAGCTCATCGGAATTAACACATTCATTTTCTCCACATCCGGCGGCAATCAAGGCTTAGGCTTCGCTATTCCTGCCGGGATCGTGGCTTCCGCCTATCCACAGTTGTTGAAGTATGGCCACATCCACCAACCCTCGATAGGAGCCCTCGTTCAAACCATCACCCCAGAGTTGGCGGCCGGACTCCACTTGGAAAGAGATTTTGGAGTCGTCGTATCCGACATTCTGCCGGGTAGTCCTGCGGATACGGCAGGTTTGAGAGTTCAGGACATCATCCTCAGCGTGGACGGCTCTCCCACAGGAAGCCTCCCTCTGTTTGCCCATAGCCTCAATCTCCACAAGGGTGGCGAACATGCGAAGGTCGAAGTCCTGCGGGGTTCGGACCGGGTGCAGTTGGACATTCCTCTCGAGGAGCGGCCGCACAAGGAGGACAGCCTCGCGGATATTGCTGACCCGGTGAACAATCTTGTCAGGCCACTGAACATTATTGGCGTCGAGCTCACTCTCGATCTGGCCCGGTCGTTGCCGGACCTGCGCATTCCCACAGGCGTCATCGTGGCGGCCAGAACTTCGGGGTCGCGGACTGAGGAGATTCCTCTGCAAACTGGAGACGTGATCCACGCCTTCAACGGAATAACCATTACGACTTTGGACGGATTGCGGGAAGCCTTGGCAAAGCAGAAGTCGGGTGAGGCCGTCGCTCTTCAGATCGAGCGCTACGGGCAGATCTTCTACGTCTCGTTTTCACGCTAGTTGTGGTAACTGGATAAGTGCCATGACTTCAAGCCGACCCATTACCCGCCTTCACGCTACCTTGCTTTCTGACCCTTCGGACGCAGATGCTTCTTGCTTGAACGGTATGCGCGGGTGCAATCGCGCCAAACGAACCACCGTCCGCCCGTTGGCATCCGCGACCACACCAGCCGCGCGGTACGGCACTGGGAAAGTCGGGATATTAACGAACGGCTGCAGCAAGCGTATGAAAACCACGGAGCCTTCGCGCAAGACCGGGCGCAAGGTGATCTCCCTTTTCTCGTCACCCGACCAGTGCAGCACCGTATTTTCTACGAAGAAATTCTCCGACGCATCCCAACCGGACACTTCTACCCGATAGCTGTCTGTCTTCTCGACCTCGTGCTCCGATTGGAAATTCATTGTCCGCCTCCCCTGAGAAGGAGTGCAGCAGCGGTGCCAAACGAAGTCTCCCTCCTAAGGTTCAGGCATAAGGACTTGGCCGAATTCGTCGCGCGATCCGCGAAGCGGAACTGTTCCTTCGGCAAATCTCTGTGCGCCTTTGAACCACCTCGCGCGCCTCGCCGCCTTTCGCCGTGCTGGACCCTGTGCTAGACTCCGCGAAGCGGTCGTCTCGCAGGAATTTGCGTTCCGAAGACTGCCGGTAGGTGGAACTTCGGGCTCTGTGCAACGATTCCCCGCAAACCCCGCCAGGCCCGGAAGGGAGCAACGGTAGCGGGTCAGTCTCGTGTGCCGCGGAATACCCGAAGTTCCTCTCATCGCAAGGGACGCTGACGAGTGACGCGACGACAGAAAGAATTCCTCGAATGAGCTACAAAGTCATCGCGCGAAAATACCGGCCGCAGACGTTCGCGGAAATCGTGGGCCAGCAGCACGTGACCCGAACGCTCGCAAACGCGATCGAATCCAACCGCGTGGCGCACGCCTACATTTTCTCGGGCGTTCGCGGGGTGGGGAAAACGACGGCCGCGCGCATTCTCGCGAAAGCGCTCAACTGTGCGAAGGGTCCGACCGCCGAGCCGGACAACACCTGCGATTCCTGTCGTGAAATTTCTGCCGGCACTTCGCTCGATGTTCTCGAAATCGACGCAGCTTCGAACCGCGGCATCGACCAGATCCGCGAGCTGCGCGAGATGGTGCGCTACGCGCCCGCCTCGAGCCGTTACAAGGTTGTCATCCTCGACGAGGCCCACCAGCTCACCGATGAAGCCTCGAATGCCCTCTTGAAGACGCTCGAAGAGCCGCCCGAGCGCGTCGTTTTCATCCTCGCCACCACGCGCGCCGAGGATTTGGTCGAGACCATCAAGTCGCGCGCTCAGCTTTTTCAGTTCCGCTCGCTCACCTTTCAGGAAATTGCCGGGGAGATCGAGCGGATCGCCAAGGCCGAAAACCTCAAGATCGATTCCGGCGCGGTCGCCGTGCTGGCTCGCGCGGCCGAAGGCAGCATGCGCGACGGTCTCTCTCTGCTCGAGCAGGCAATCGCTTATGCGGGCGATGCGATCGCGGACGCGCAGGTGCGCGAACTGCTCGGCGTCGTCGCCGAAAGCGTGCTCGACGAGATCGTCGAGGCGATCGCGGCGCAGTCGGCCGAGCGCGCGCTCGCTCTCGTGCATCGCCTCATCGGCGACGGACAGAACTTGCAGCACTTCTGCCGCGAGGCGATCCGTCACTTTCGAAACCTGCTCGTCGCGCGGGTCTGCGGCGCGGATTCGGATCTCGTCGCTGCGCCCGCGGACGAACGGCCGCGCCTCGCCGCACAGGCGGCGCAATTCGGCGAAGAGGATCTCACGCGGTTTTTCAATATCTTGCTCGCCACCGATGACGACCTGCGGCGCAAACCCGACCCGCGCCTGCATCTCGAACTCGGCTTGCTGAGGCTCATCAACGCTCAGCGGCTCGCGCCGATCGAGGAGGCTCTCGCTGAACTCCGCGGCGAAGCTCGCCCGAAGCCTGCCCGGCCGGCCGCGGGGGTTCCGCCGCGTGCGACGCCCGTGGCACAAACGGTATCGGTTTCTTCCTCGAGCGCGGCGGCCGCGCGCATGGCGCCTGCCGCCGAATCGCCGGCGCCGGCCACACCACCTCCTGCACCCGTTGCGCCAACCACGCGCCTGGCTTCTCCCGTTCCGGCTTCCCCGCCCCGAATCGTGGCGCGCGCCGCGGAGGAATCGAGCGGATTGGCCTCCGCGCAGGTGGACGCCATCAAAGCCGCGCTTCAAGGGCAAAAATTCTTGTGGTCCATGGTGGAGCACGCCACGCGCTGGGAAATCGATGGCGGCGAGTTGCGGCTTTTTTTCCCGACGGAGAGCCGCGCTCTCGCCGAAATGTTGCAGGCGCGCGACCCGATGGAACGTTTGCGCACAGTCTTAAATCAAGTCGTCGGCCAGCCTCTGCGCGTCTGTGTTAAAATGGATTCCGCTCGAGCAGGCGCGGGCCGCGGTTCGGAGCTTCGCGCGCGGTTCGAGGAAGATCCGATCGTTCGCGCAATGCTCGATAAGTTCGGCGGCCAGATTTCGAAAGTGAAGCGCCCGGGCGAGGAATGAAGCATGGAAGTTAAAGCGCTGCAGCAAATGCTCTCGCAGTTCCGGCAGGTGCAGGAGAAGCTCGAGAAGCAGATTCACGAGATCTCCGTGGAGGCATCGGCCGGCGGCGGGATGGTTTCCGTGAAGATGAACGGCCAGAAGCAGCTAACCGAAGTGCGCATCGAGCCGGACGTCTTCAAGAGCAAGGACCAGGAGATGCTGCAGGAACTGATCCTCTCCGCGGTCAACGAGGCCACGCGGCGCGTGGATGAAGAGCTTTCCAAGCAGGTGAAGGATCTCACCGGCGGCATGTCCGGGATCGCGGGCCTGAAAATCCCCGGCCTTTTCTAAGCTCTCCCCTTTAAAACTTGGCTCGAAAGAAAAAGAGGCGGAACCTTTCGGCGCCGCCTCTCTTCGACTTTCATTCTCAATCGCCGGTCGCTTATCGCGGCGGCGGTCCCGGCATCGCACTTCCCGGCTGCCGGTGGAACAATCCGATGTAGACAGCGCCGGTCAAGACGTGACCGTCCGCTGCCTTCAGGATGTCGTCGCGGCTGGCGCCCGCCGGCAAGTCCAGCTTCGTGTCGAGCGCATACAGCTCGAGTGTGTAGTGGTGGGGCGGCCCTGCAGGTGCGCATGGCCCCATGTAGCCGGGGCGTCCCATAATGTTGTTGCCCTGAACGCCGACCGTCGCCGGGGCATCAGGCTTCACGCCCTCGGGCAGCCCGGTCGAGTCACCGGGGATGTTGAAGACGATCCAGTGCGTAATGTCGTCGAGCGACTTCCGCGCATGTGCATCGGGATCGTGCAAGAGCAATACGAAACTCTGCGTGCCCGCTGGCGGATTCGCCCACTGCACCGGCGGAGACGTCATATTGGCGAATCCCCCGGGTCCCGCGCAGCTGTACTTGTCCGGGACCACGCCGCCGTCGGTCCACCCCGACGACGTGATCTGCAATGGCGGTCCCGGCGGCGGTCCGCCACCAGGTCCACCCGGTCCACCTCCCGGACGTCCGCCCGGAGGTCCGCCGCCTGGAGGCGGTCCTTGTTGTGCGGCCGCCGGAAGAATGCTGGCGGCGAGCAAGAATGCTAACGTGACGACCGATCGCAAGCTTGTGATTCGCATTCCGTCTTTCCTCCCATTTCCCCCTGTGGGGGTTCCCAAACCCTGCATAGAAAACTCGGCCCGAAGGCGCCTGATTGTAGCTTGCGCCGAGCGGCGGACGCAATGAGCCCCGCCGCTAACTCAGACGGCGCGCCGCGACGTTGCGTTTCATGTCTGGCCCCGTTTCACGTCTGGCGAAGATAGACGCAACTCTGCAATAATCGCATTGGAGATCACAATACATGCCTGATTTTGCGCCGTCCGTGGCGCGATTGATCGACGAACTGAAGCGCCTGCCCGGCATCGGGCAGAAAACGGCGCAGCGGCTCGCGTTCCACCTGCTGCGCGCGGACCGCGGAGAAGCGCTCGCGCTTTCCGACGCGATTCGCGAGGCCAAGGAAAAAGTCCGCGAATGCTCCATCTGCAACAACATCACGGACGCCGATCCCTGCCTCTTCTGCACCAGTTCGACGCGCAACCGCTCGCTGATCTGCGTGGTCGAAGAGGCGACGAACATTCAGGCGGTCGAAAAAACGCGGCAGTTCAGCGGACTCTACCACGTTCTCGGCGGCTCGCTTTCGCCGCTGCACGGCATCGGGCCGGATCAGCTCAAAATCAAAAGCCTGATCGAGCGGCTCAAGGGCGGCACGGTCGAAGAGATCATCATCGCGACGAATCCGACCGCCGAAGGCGAGGCGACCGCCGTCTATCTTTCGCGGCTGATCAAGCCGCTCGGCGTCCGCGTGACGCGCATCGCGATGGGCATTCCCGTCGGCTCCGATCTCGAATACGCCGACGAAGTCACGATGATGAAGGCCATGGAAGGCCGTCGCGACATCTGACTTCTACGGCTCCGGCGGCGCGTCCGCCGAATACCCGTTCGGATAAAAATGGTTCGCGGTGATGTACGGCAGGAAGCGCGCGCCGAACCAGATCGTGTTGTTCTTCTCGACTTCCACTTTCGGCAGGCTCCAATTCAGTTGCGGCTCCGGATAGTAGGTGAACTTCTTCGTGTCCGGGTCAAATCTAACGAGCGAGCTTTGCGGCTGGTCGGAAATCCATATCTTGTCCGTCTTGTCAGGCCAGACATCGTACGGATTGGCGCCCTGCGTCGGCATTTTAATTTCCGTCATTTTTCCGGTTGCGGGATCGAGCCTCCCGACGATTCCGGTGGTGTACTCCGAGAACCAGACGATGCCCTTCGAGTCCACTCCGAGGCGGCGAATCTGCCCCCATGACGATGGCGCGTAATACTCGGTGTACTCCTCGGTCTTGGGATTGAATTCCGTGACCTGGCCCTTGCTGTATCCGGCGCCCCAGACGGTCCCGTCCGCCGGGCTGATCGCCAGGCCGTAGATCAAGTTATCGGGCGTCGGCGTCTGCCACTGATGCACGACTCCGGTTTTTGCAACCAGCTCGCCGACGCCGCCCGGCCCCTTCACCATGCCGAACCAGATGTTGTCATCCTTGTCCGTCGCGACCTGCAACATGCCGCCACGGCGCGGCGTGTAGTGACGAATCTGTTTCCCCGTCTCCGGATCGAGTTCGCCCAATTGCCCGCCGGTAATTTCCGCCCAAAAGACGTGGCCCTTGCTGTTCACCGTGATGCCGTGCAGGAAAACGTAGGTGTCGGGTCCCTTCAGCGGATAGACCTTGAACCGCTTGTTCGGATCGAGCTGCGTCGGGTCGAGATGAACCATCGCGTTCGCGGTGGGATTCGCGTACCAGACGCCGTCCGGCACGATGAACGGATCGTGCAGCAGTTGCGGCAGCGCCCGCCCAGCCCCAATCGGTCCGGCCGCCGACGGCTCCTGCGCGGTGACGCCGTCGATTTCGTTCGCGCCGATCACGTCGCCTCGAAACGGCGGACGCGGGAAATTGTCCGGAATGTCGTAGGAAACGTAGATCGCTTTCGCGAGCGCCTCTTCGTCGAGGATCGGCGGATCGACCTTGAGCCTCTTGTCCGGCGTTCCGGGACCGAAATTCGTCGCGAGATATTCGGCGATCTGATCTTTCTGCGCGCCGGTGAGATAGGTGTGGCCTAGATTCGTGCCGAACGGATTGTCCGTGGGGCCGGTTTCCGTCATGCGCGCGATGCCGATGCGAAAGCCTTCCTTCGTTCGGTGCATCGTCCCAAACTCGGGGCCGTGGCAGCCGGTGCAGTTCGCTTTCAGCAGATCGCGGCCAGGTCCGGGAGGATACAGCTCGTCCATGGTGTTGACCCAGACGGTATTCGCGGCGGCGCCAGGCCCGCCGGCGGCCGCGTTCATTCCCTCGGTGGACGCGCCCTGCGTGGAGGCCGTGTGTGCCGCCAGATTCTTCACAGCGATATCGACGGTTTTGTCTTCGCCAGGTGCCAGATCGACGCGCAACGTCGGCGACGTGTAACCCTTCTCCAACACGATCACGTCGTACGATCCCGGCAAGGCCTGCGGCACGGTGTAGTGGCCCTTAACCGTGAACACCGTGTACCAGAGCTTGTACGTGAGGTTGTGCACGGTCACGCGGAAGCCGACGACGTCGCCTTGATCGGCGGTCACAGTGCCGGTGAGCGTTCCGCGCGTCACGGAGTTCTGCGCCTTCGTCGAAGGACTCAGCAAGATGAGCGCAGCGATTCCCATGGCCGCCAGCGAAATCATCGCCGGCAAAAAAAGGCGCGCACTCGCGCGACCGCGTGTTTTCCTCATTTCGAATTCCCCCTTCGATGCGACCGGATGGAGTCACCCAAAACCGGGGGAATTGTATGCCGAAATTCAAGGCTTGGGTAGGTTCTCGATGCGGAATTGGCGAGATGCAGCTTACACCGCAGGCGTGTCGATTAGAAATTCTCTTGTGCCGCGTTTTCAGGAAGTTAGGGCGATTTCTAATCGCCGGAGTGTCGATTAGATTAAGGCGGGGGTGAGGGACGGGGGGCGAGAAGTTCCACGAACGAGAGAGGTCCCTCGACTCACATTGTTCGCTCGGGACGACGACCCTAGCCGGGTCGTCGATTAGAACAGGGCCTGAAACGAGCGCGTCCTGGCTAAAGGCCCCCTTTTTCATTGACGGGTAAGAGGCACCACGATCGTTTGTTTTGAAGAAGTTACAGCGAATTCTACTCGGCAGCCAGTGACGGGTAGAAGGCAGCGAATCGAAGCGAGAAGAGAGGTCCCGCGACTCATTCGCCACGGCGAATTCGCTCCCTTCCTTCGTCAGGGCAGACAGACGGAGCCCAAGTGAGCGACGCGCGGAGGTGGATCGCGGCCACCCCCGGTTGCCGAGGCCGTTTGTCTTTGTCGATGATGTTTTCTCGTTGCGCATCGCTGCTTCGACGCTAGCACACGTTGGCGCTATACGAACTGTACCGGGGTACAGAAAAAGTTCAGGCGGAAAAGCGCGGGTGTCGCGGAGATCCCAGCCGCAAGCTAAACAAAGCCGCAGGGGCGCGGAGGCCACAACAGAAAACTCGGCGAGAAATCCGCCGAAAGGTAGGGGCACGAATACGGCGTCGTTACGTCGCGGCTCCCGAGCCAGCTCGGGACAGGTTCCGCCACGACCTCCAAACCATCAGAGAAGAAGAACGCCCGCCTTCCCGATACAAAGCATCGGGGTACGATTTTGGGTCCCGGCTCGCCGGCACCATCGGACTCCTGAAACCGGAGGCCAAAACAACGCGCCACGACTTTGGTCTCTTCGACCATACATCCACCTTACAGACGGGAGAGCGCGTGTCACGTACGAAAGCCTGCGGAGTTTTGGGGAAGAGGGATTCACCGTCTGCTGCGCAAAGGATGGGCCATCGGCTAGGTGAGTTCGCCTTTGCCGATTTTTGCAACGAGGCGCTGGATGCGGTACGGAACACCGATAGCGTCGCGAACTTCGGGATTCGTTTCGGCGGATTGAATTAATTTGGCGACTTGGGAATCGCTTAGGCGCGGTACCTTTTCGAGCAGACCGATTGTGTGTTTGGAGGCTTTCCAGCTTCCCGATGTCGCCATGCGTTCGACGAGGGCATCTGCCATCCGCTGCGCGGTGAGAGCATGCCCGATGAGTATGTCCGCGAGTTGCTCTGCCACGGCGGATGCGAGCAGCCCTTTTGCTTGGAAACCTTGATACTTTCCTAAGAACCCGTGTGGGATAGCGTCTTTGCAGAGCGGCACGACGAGTTTCCCGCGCCCAAATGCGAATCCAACCTCCTGGTCGCACCACCGGCTCTCGTAGAAATCGGAAGTAATGATCGCTGATAGGGCGTCCATAGTGCGCAGGGCACGTTCGATTTCCGCCTCCCACTGCTTGGTTGGCTCGATGTCATCATGCGCGACGAAAGCAGCGATCTGGTATGGCGCGAGAGCCTGCTTGAGCCGATGGGCGCTGTCCTTGTTTGCGGATGTATGGCTAATGAAAAGACGAAAGAATCCGGGCTGCCAAAACGATGGGGCCTCTTCTGCCTCCTCTTCCTCCCCTTCTTCCGGGCGCGGCTCTACTGGTCGAGACTCCCCCGCGAGTATTGGACTGATGACGACCTCGGTGATTACTTTGCCCACTTCCGCCCGAATCAGCTGTGCGACGCGGCTCCGAATCCGCTCTTCCAATCGCTCGCGCTCGTTGTCGATGGCCGCGTAGGTCGGGATAGGAACCTCGAGCATGAGAGTATAGTGATCGATTGTTTGATCCCAGTCGTCGTGAGAACCTGTTTGAATAAGGCTGGCGGAGGATTCGTCCAGGACCTTTGCCTCGGGTTCCGCGCTCTGTAATCGCGCGATTTTGGCCGCTGTTGCAGCCAGGGCTTTGGCTCTATCCTCAAAGGCCGCCATTTTCTGCCCTCAGATCATCCCAGTCCATAGGAGTCGCTAGACCGCTTCCAATTGTCCTTTGTATCACGTCAGTGCCAATCGTCGCGCACCGAAGGGGCTGCGAACTGGCATAAGCCACTCCGCAGTCTGCGAGGTTGCGGAGGCTTCGGGCAAGAAGCAACGTCGCCGTGGAACCACGGGAGCTGAATGAGAAGGCGGCGAGCCGAAAAGTGCGGCCCAGCAAAATTCCCACGCTCGCGTTCCGCGAGGATGGGGCACGCGCCGAAGAGAGGTCCTTCGGCTCGCGCTGCTCGCTCAGGATGACGATCCTAGTCGGATCGTCACCGCAAAACCGCCGGCAAGGATGCCGGCGCTACACAAACCGGTCCCGCGCGGGATGATCGAGGTGGACGGGCAACACCAGGTCGGGACAGGCGCCGTGCCCCTACGAAAAAATTGGAACCCAGAGCTTATCGACTGAGATGACGGGAGGACCGCACGGGGGCCGCGGGGAAATGGGAAGTACTCGTCTTCTTGCTGACGTAACGAGACCTCAAAATCATCACAATGGTTGTGACGGCGGCTGTAAAGAGCAAAGCATAAATCTCCGCATCCAGTATGGTGCAGGAAGTATTAGGACTGGCGATCACATTCAGAATCACCCAGCAGCTAACTTTGAGTGAACAGACGAAGACTATGGCGCCTATAGCCCAACTCTTCAGCGTCTTGTTCATCTGATTCTCCTCGCCGCCCTTTCGGCTCGTCTCCTCCAGCGGCGTCTGCTGCGGAGGGACGCGACACTTTTATCCGTCCGGCGAACCGTCAGCGGTATATTCGATTCGGTCTTCGTTCGGACGAATAGAGCGAAAGGGCCAAATCGGCAGGCCTGGACTGGTTCTGAAGTACCGGGACTCGCAGTCCGGCAGCAACCGGAGGAATCCCGCGCGGGATGATCGAGGCGGATGGGCCACATCGCGCCAAGGAATTGCGCCGGGCACGGCGTGCACGCGGAACCGGCGACAGAAAGCTCGGCGAGAAATCCGCCGAAAGGCAGGGGCACGAATACGGCGTCCTTACGTCGCGGCTAAAGCCGCGACCTACAAACCAGCAGCGGGAGATCCTGGCCGGATCGTCAGTTGCCCTTTACCCTTTCGTACAGGTACGCCAGTTCGGTCGATGATGAAAGAGCACAGTGCTACCCTTTGAGGCTGCTCTCGGAGGAAGGCCGTGGCCGAATCTTTGCCGTCGAACGATCCCGGAACACAGAAGCGACGCAGCACGCGCATCGTCCAAGCCGTGCCGATCACGGTGACGGGTGTGGACGCGCTGGGCCAAGCGTTCAAAGAGCGCACCACGACGGTGATGGTGAATTGCCACGGCTGCAAGTACCAGTCGAAGCATTACGTTCCGAAGAATTCGATGGTGACGCTGGAGATCCCGCGGCCCGAAGCGGGCGCGCCGCTGCGCACGGCGACCGGGCGCGTGATCTGGGTCCAGCGGCCGCGGGCGGTCCGCGAGCTTTTCCAGATCGGCGTCGAATTCGAAATCGCCGGGAACGTCTGGGGCATCGCGTTTCCTCCTGAGGATTGGTTCCCGTGCCCCGGGGAAGAAGCAGCGGCGCCTCCCGCGCCGGGAGCGCCAGCGGTGGCTCCGACAGTGGCGCACGCACACGCGGTTGAGCCGGTAGCCGCACCTCCGGCGCCAGCCGCGCCAGAACCCAGCGCGGATACATCCGCACAAATGTTCGCACCAGAACCGGCTGCTCCCGCGTCCGGCAGCGCGGCCGCTCCTGCCGCTCCCGTTGCGCCGCCGGCAGCGCCCGCGCACGAAACCAAGATTCACCTCGTGCCGGAGCTCACGCCGTCACCCGAAATGCAGCTCGCGGCCGCGCGGCAGATGGCAAGGATGGCCGCGGAGGTGAAGGACACGCTCGGCAGATCGCTGCGAAGAGAAGCGCAGACGGCGATCAACGACGAAATGACCGTCGTGCGCCAGCAACTGGACGCGCAACTGCACGAAGCCGTCGAGAGAGCCATCAAGGTCTCGATGGAGCGCGTGTCCGAATCGAGCGTGCGGAAGGTGGTCCAACAGGCGGCCGAACGCACGGCGGCGATCGTCGAAGAGGCGCGCAAGGCGGGCGAAGCAAGCGTCGAGCAGTTGGACGCGAAAATCCGGCAGGCCGTGGAACAGGCCGTGACGCATGCGGCCGAAAGCGCGGCGCAACAGGCCGCGGCGCAGGCGGCCACGCAAAACCTGAGACAGACGGTCGAAGAGGCGGTCGAGCGCGTGCTGACGGAGCGGGAAGCCACGTCGCCATCGCTGCAAATTCTTTCGAACCCCGAGGCCGCGCAGCAGCAGGTCGATCAATGGAAGAGGAATCTCGAGGAAGCGGCGCAGAACGTCCGCAACGAATCGATCGCGCAGGCGCAGGCCGATGGGACGTCGGCGAGGCTACAGTGGAACCAGGAAATCGACAGCGCGCTTGCGAACGCATCGCAGAGACTCGGCGAAAGGGTGAACGAGGTTCTGCAGGAGAGGCTGGCCGGAGCCGCCGAGGACGTCTCCGCACGCGCGGCGGGACTGCGCGCTTCGCTGGATGAAGCGGCGGCAGGGGCGCAGTTCACGATCGACCAGATGCGCCAGCGCGTCGACGAGATCATCTCCGCACGCGTGGGCGAAATGGAGCGCCGAGCCGATCAGGTGATCGCCGAGCGCACGCAACACCTCGAGCCCGTGCTCCAAAATGCCGCGCAGAAGATGATCGAGCATTTTTCCGGCGAGCTGGACCAGAAGCTTGCGCCCCGCATTGCCGACGCCCAGAAGGCTCTGTCCGAAGTGGCCGATGCGCGCGAGCAAGCCGCGCAGCTTAGCGGCGGCATCCGCGAACAGGTGCGGCAAGCATCCGAGCAGGCACTGGCGGAGTCCATCGAGCGCCTGCGGCAGGAAACCGGGAAGTATCCGGCGGCGTTCGAGGAAACGTGCCGCGCGGCGCTGGCGAAGGTGGAGGAAGAGCTCGAGCAAAAGACGGCGGACGCTCAGCACACGACGTACGAGGCGCTTTTGAAGGCGGCCGACTGGTATCAGAAGAAAGCGCAAACGACCATGCAATCCGCTATGGAGAAGGCCGTCGAGCAATCGACGTCTTCGCTGCGCGACCGCGCCGCGGAAATTTCGAGCCTGGTCGCATCCGAACTCGACCACTACCGCCGCACGTATGTGGACCATAGCCACGCGCAGATCGAGGAGGCGGCGAAGGAAGTGGTGGAACGCGAGCGCGCGAAGTTTGGTGAAACCGCCGACACCGCCGCCGCCGCGTTTACGGACCGCGTCCAGCAGGGAGCGGCTGAATCGCTGCGGCGTTTCGAAGAGGCCTCGCGGCAGGCTCTCGAAAAAGCGCGCTCCGACATGGAGTACGACCGCGAAGGCTCGCTCGGCGAGTTCCAGCAGAGGGTCGATCAAAGGACCACGCAAGCCATCGAGCAGGCGCACGGCCGGCTGCAGTCGCAGCTTGCGTCGATGATGGGGACATGGGAGGCAAGGCGCCAGGTTGACCAGGCGGAGTGGCAGGAGCAGCTCAAGAGGTCTTCCAACGAATCGATCGAGGAGTACAAGACTCGACTGGAGAACACCACCAACGCGTGGCTGCTCGCTTCGGCGACGACCCTGGGACAGAATTCGCAGGCCGTGCTGGATACTCTGGCGAAGTCGGCCGAGAAGCTCCTGCGCGAAACCTGCGCCGAGGTTTTGGTCAGCATGGGGGACGTGCTGAAAGAACGGATGATGGGCATCTCGACGGGCTTTGCCGGCGAAGAAGACGAGCAAAGGAAGAAGTAGACCGCGCAGCATCATCCGGTTCCTCCCGCCGTATCCGCCTCTCGATTTCTTCCTCGGGCGGTCCTCCCGCTATAATGCCCGTCATGGCGAATCAGGCGTACCTGAGCGTGTGGTGCACGGATTTCCCCGAAGAGCGAATCCTCGAGCGCCTTGGGGCATTCCTGGCGACGGTTCCCTTCTCCGCCGCGAGGCCGGGGTTCACGCACCTGACGATTCGCGCGGTGGATTTCACGGAGGTCGCCGTCCTCGAGCAGGACATGCGGTCGATGCCGCTCGATGCCGCCGGGATCATTGAGATAGCCGGGCAGCACCTGCATAGCGATTGCTCCGACGAGATCCGTTGCTACTGGGATCTTTCGACCTTCGACGCGGCCGAGGGCAAATGGAAGACCGAGCCGCAACCGCTGGACATCTTTTGCCACGGCGAGGACTGGGACGACGGCTTCTGGCGCGAAAACGGCCATCTGGAAGCCAACTTGGGCTTCGAGCATTTTTTCACCGGCCACGCGGGACTGCTCGGCATCCGCCGGAACGGGCGCGCGGCGGCACAAAGCCCGGAAGAGGCTCGCTTTCTCGAAGCCATGGCGTGGCCCGAAAATCTCGAAAAGTACCAGGCGAAGACGCGAGAGAATATCCGGAAGCTTCTGGACTGGATTCGCCGAATCGAGAACGCGCTGCCGGTCGATCGCGTGCGGCTGTGGTCCGAGGGTGAGGAGAATTTCGAAGCCCGCCTTGAAGAGATCCTCGCCGCCTATTAGGATCGTGCGAGCGCTCGGGTGGGAGCGCCTGGAAACGGCCCCGGGAGAGTTCTTTCGCGGCGTGCCGCCAGGGGCTAGAATCCGATTTCTGCGGGTATACGTCCAAACACTAACTTCATGAGCGCGATCGCACAACCCGTTGCCCGGCCGGCCGCGCGGCCCGAGCGAAAGCTGTCTGCCTGGGACCAGCTCAAACCGCTGCTTCCCTACGTGGCGCGCTATAAGGGCATGACGGCGCTGGGCCTGTTGACGCTCGCGCTGATGGGAATTATCGGCGCGCTCCCTCAGCTGGCACAGGGCATCATCGTGGATTCTCTGAACGGCCTGCCGAAGCCGCTCACGACTCTCACGGGAGCGTCCCGCGCGGTTTTGTGGCCCATTCTGTCCTTCTACGCACCGCGCAACCAGCACGCGCTGGCCCTCTACTGTTTCACCATCGTGGCTGCGATGGTCGTGAAGGGATTCTTCTCGTTCTGGTCGCGCTGGATTCTGATTGGAGTCTCGCGCGAGATTGAATACGACCTTCGCAACGACCTGCTCGCCCGGCTGGTACGGCTCGACCCGGAATTCTACGTGCGCAATCGCACGGGCGACCTGATGTCGCGCGCCACGAACGATCTAAACGCCGTCCGCATGGTGCTCGGGCCGGGCATCATGTACACGGCGAACACGATTGCGACAAGCGTCCTGGCGCTTTATTTCATGATCAGGCTGTCGGCCGGCCTCACGCTTTGGGTCCTGTTGCCGGTGCCCGTGATTGTCGTGTCCGTCTACTATTTCGGCCAGATAATCCACCGGCTATCGGAACGCATCCAGGCTGCCCTTGGAGCGCTCTCCACGCGCGCACAGGAAAACCTGACCGGTGTTCGCGTGGTTCGCGCCTACGCCCAGGAAAAGCAGGAGATTGAATCCTTCGATCGCACCAACAGGGACTATGTCGAACGCAACCTGCAACTGATCACCTCATGGAGCCTGTTCTTTCCCGGGCTGACGACACTGATCGGCATCACGGTTGTGATCCTGCTCGGCAAGGGGGGAGTGCAGGTGATCGATCACCGCGTGTCGATCGGCACGCTATGGGCTTTTTACACCTTTCTCATTCAGCTTACCTTTCCGATCATCGCGCTCGGCTGGGTGACGAACATTTTTCAGCGCGGGGCCGCCTCCATGGGCCGCTTGCTGTACATCCTGCGGGCCGAGCCGAACATCCGCGACGCCGCGCCCCTAAGCGCCGGCGGCAATGGCCAGCCCCATGCGCAGAGCGCGCTCGCCGTTGCCGGTTCGGAACCAGCGATCCGCGGCGAAATAGAGTTTCGCCATCTGACTTTTGCCTATCCGACCGCCCCGAACGAAGCGGTCTTGCAGGACATCAGCCTCCACGTGCCGGCCGGCTCGACGCTCGCGATAGTCGGACCCACGGGCAGCGGAAAATCGACGCTCGCAGCTCTGGTCGCGCGCCTATGGGAAGCACCCGAGGGGACTTTGCTCATCGACGGGTGCTCGATTCGCGACTACCCGCTCGATACGCTGCGCCGATCGATCGGCTACGTCCCGCAGGACACGTTTCTATTCAGCGAGACGCTCCGCGGAAACATCGCTTTCGGCGCCGCCGACGCTCGAGAGGAGGATATCCGCGGCGCTGCCGACATCGCCTGCGTCGCCGATGATATCGAAGGATTCGCGCAAGGCTACGACACGATGGTTGGCGAGCGCGGCATCACTCTTTCCGGCGGCCAAAAGCAGCGGACGGCCCTGGCGCGCGCAATCGTGCGGCAACCCAAAATCCTCATTCTGGACGATTCGCTCTCGAACGTCGATACCGATACCGAAGAGCGAATTCTGCGCGGGCTGCGCCGCGTGATGCGCGAGCGCACCACGATTCTCGTCTCGCACCGCGTCTCCACGGTGAAGAGCGCCGATCAGATCATCGTTCTGCGGGCCGGGCGGATCATCGAGCGCGGCACGCACGAGGAACTGCTCGCGCACGGGGGCGAGTACGCCGACCTGCACCAGAAGCAACTGCTCGAAGAAGAGCTCGAACGCGAATGAGCGATTTCCGCGAAGAAGAGAAACTCGGCAAGATCTACGACACGCATCTCACGCGGCGGATCGTGAAGTATTTGCGGCCGTACCGCTGGCAGGTAGCCCTGGCGGTCTCGATGAGCCTCGCCTACGCGGCGATGGTTTCAGCCGGGCCTTACCTTTTCCACGTGGCCATCGACTGGTACATCGTGCCCGGCCTCGCGCATTCCATCACAACGAAGAAAGCGCTGACAGGACTTTTCTGGGCCGTCTTCGCCTACACAGCTTCGCTGCTCCTGAGCTTCGGCGTGCAATTCGTCCAGGTCCGGATCATGCAGCGGGTTGGGCAGGAAACGATGTACGACCTGCGCAAGGAAATCTTCGAGCATCTCCAGCGCCTGCCGATGAGTTTTTTCGACCGCACGCCGGTGGGCCGCCTGGTCACGCGCGCCACCACCGACGTCGACGCCTTGAACGACCTCTTCGCCACCGGGGTCGTGGCGATGCTCAACGATTTCGTGCTCCTGATCGGACTGGCCGTCTACCTGTTGTCCTGGCACTTCTATCTCGGCCTCGCGGCCCTTTCGCCTTTGCCGTTCATGGTTTTACTGACCTATTTCTTCCGCAATCACGTGCGGGACGCCAATCGCCGAATTCGCACGGCGATCGCGCGGATCAACGGCTTCCTGCAAGAGCACATCAGCGGAATGTCCGTCGTGCAGCTTTTCAATCGTGAACGCAAATCTCGCGAGCAGTTCGCCGGGCTCAACCGCATCCATATGGAAGCCTACAAGGACGCGATCGACGCCTTCTCCTATTTCTTCCCTGGCGTCGAGTTCCTCAGCATGACGGGTATTGCACTGGTCTATTGGGTCGGCGGCGCCCGTGCAATTGCGGGTACGCTCGGAATCGGCGTGCCGGTTGCTTTCGTTCAGTCGGCGCAGCTCTTCTTCCGGCCCATTCAAGACTTGAGCGACAAATTCAACATCTTGCAAACCGCCATGGCCGCGTCCGAACGCATCTTTCAGCTGCTCGACGAGCCGGTGGCGATCGTCTCCGCTCCGCAGACGCGCTCGCTTCCTTCCGTTCGCGGCGAAATCGAGTTCCGCAACGTCTGGTTCGCCTATCGGGGCGGCGCAAACCCGAAAGAAGAAGATTGGGTGCTGCGCGACGTTTCCTTCCACGCCGAGCCGGGGCAGACGCTGGCCATCGTCGGGCACACGGGGGCGGGCAAGACGACGATCATCCAGCTCCTGCTGCGGTTCTACGATATCCAGCGCGGCCAGATTCTGATCGATGGCGTGGACATCCGCGAGATGGACCTTCAAGACCTGCGGCGCCTGTTCGGCATCGTGTTGCAGGACCCGTTCCTCTTCACCGGCACGCTCGAATCAAACGTGAAGCTCGGAACCGAAGGAATCGATCGCGCCGCGGTCGAAAGCGCGCTGCGCGAGGTCGGCCTCGGTCTGTATCTCGCTTCGCAGCCGCGCGGCGTCGAGACCCCCGTCACCGAGCGCGGCTCCACGCTGTCCGTCGGACAGCGACAGCTCGTCAGCTTCGCTCGGGCGCTCGCGCACGACCCGGAATTGTTGATCCTCGACGAGGCGACGTCCAGCGTCGACACGATGACGGAGCTGATGATCCGCGAAGCGCTCGACCGTCTGCTCAAAGGGCGCACGGCAATCGTCATCGCGCACCGGCTGAGCACGATTCAGCACGCCCACCGAATCCTCGTCTTCCACAAAGGACGCCTGCGCGAACAAGGCTCGCATCAGGAACTGCTCGCCCTGCGCGGAATCTACTACCGCCTCTACCAGCTCCAATACAAGGAGCAGGAGCTGGCCGCTCCCCTGCCCGGCACAACGTCCGGATTCTCGCAGCCATTGCCCGCCGATGACTGAGCGGCGACTGTCGCTCGTATGAGTCCAGCCAAGATTCTCATCTCAGCGGGTGAGGCCTCGAGCGACATGTACGCGGCACGCCTGGCCACTGCGCTACGGGCGCGCACCGGCGCGGAGTTTTTCGGAATGGGCGGCCCGCGCATGGCCGAAGCCGGCGTCGAACTGATCGCCGATTACCATGAGGTCGCGGTCGTCGGAATCGCCGAAGTGCTCCACAAAATTCCGTCCGTCGTGAGCGTGCAGAACCGGCTCGCGCGAGAGGCGGCGCGGCGGCGGGCCGCGCTTGCGATCCTGGTCGATTCGCCGGGGACGCACCTCGGGGTTGCCCGACGGCTCAAGAAACACGCGATCCCCGTGGGCTATTTCATCGGCCCGCAGGTATGGGCGTGGCGCGCCGGGCGCGTGCGCGTGGTCAAGCGCCTCGTGAACCGCATGGTGGTGATCTTTCCCTTCGAGGAAAAAATCTACCGTGACGCGGGCGTGCCTGTCGACTTCGTCGGCCATCCTCTCGTGGACGTCGTGCGGCCTTCCATGAACCGCGAAGAGTTCGCGGCGCGGCACAGGCTCGATCCGGAGGGGCTGATTATGGCACTACTGCCGGGCAGCCGGCGGAACGAAATCGCGCAGAATTATCCGCGCGTCCTGGACGCCTGCGAGCTGCTGGCGCGGGATATTCGGCCATCCGGCACGCTTCAGTTCGTGCACGCCGCCGCGCCCGGCCTGGGAAGCGATCTGTTCGCCTCGTGCGGCACGAGACCAGGTGTCGACATCAAGAGGATCGAAGGAGCTGCCTGGGACGCGCTGGCCGCCGCGGACTGCGCGATCGTCGCGAGCGGCACGGCCACGATTGAAGCGGCGCTCCTTGGCACCCCGATGGTCGTGGTGTATCGCGTCGCTCCGGTGACCGCGGCGATCCTGCGCCGCATGGTGAAAACGCCCTTCATCAGCATGGTAAATCTCGTGGCTGGGCGGCGCGTGGTGCCGGAGCTGATTCAGGATGATTTCACGCCGGCCGGCGTCGCGGCCGAGGTCCGCTATCTCCTGGAATCCTCCGACGCCCGCGACGCGATGAAAACAGGCCTCGCCGAAGTCCGGACCAAGCTGGGTTCCGGCGGTGCAATCGAGCGGGCCGCCGATGTCTTCGCGCGCATGTTGTGAATCGGGCGCCGGGCAACTGGAACAGGTTCTCTGGTATCTTACATAGGCGGAATGTTACCGCCCTTTTTCGTGAAAGGGTTTTTCTTGCTCAAGATCGGCCGGTTCCTCACAATCCTGGGCCTGCTTTTCCTGGCCGCCGTTCCCGCCCTGGCGCAAACCCGACACGCATTCCCGTTTCGCGCGACGAACTACGACGTCGAGGCCGTTCTTCATCCCGAGGACCAAACAGTCTCGGCGCTGGTCAAAGTGAATTTCGTGGCCGCGCAGGTCTCGCGAACGCTTCTCGTCGAGCTGCACCCCGACCTACACGTAAACTCCGTCAAGACAGCTGACGGGCAATCCCTGACTTTCGAACGCGACAACAATTCTCCGCTTCTGCTGAGCGTGGCCCTTCCCGGCACCGCCACTCCCGGCAAGCAGGTTACGCTCGTCTTCGATTACGCGGGGCCCGTGTCGAGCGAGGATGACAGCCCGACGAAGGGTGTGCGCTTCGCCTCGGTCGACAAAAGCTCGGCGTATCTGTTGCTCCCGGCGCGATGGTTTCCTCTGACGGATTATCCTTCGAATCGCTATACCGGCACGTTCCGGATCATCGTGCCCGACACGTTCGCCGTGACAGGCACGGGCAAAGCCGACGCGCCCACTCCGATGCCCGGACTCGGCAAGGGGCCAGGGCAGGAGTCGTACGTTTTTCATTGCGATCAGCCGGGCCCGGTCGGCTCCTTCGTCGCGGGCGCTCTTCAACTGTCGCCCGTCTCGGCGCAAGGCTATCAGTTCTCGATTTTCACGCCGCCCGCGCAGGCTTCGACGGCGCCCGCATATGCGAATTCGCTCGCCCAAATCCTCAGCTACTTCACCGACGAATTCGGACCCTTGAGCGGGAGCCAGCCGAGCCTGACCGTCGCGCAAATGCCGGACGGTTCGCTCGCCGGATTTTCCGCGCCGGGTCTCCTCTTGATCAGCGCGCGGCAGTGGACGACCAGGGCCAACGACCGGATGCTCGCGCAGCTGGCCGCCGGACAGTGGTGGGGCAACCAGGTGCTGCCGGCCACCGCATCCGATGTGTGGGTCACCGACGGGCTGTCGCGCTACGCGGAAGCACTGTACGCCGAGCAGTCCGCCGGCGTCGCCGGCCTGAATCGCGCGCTCGAGGACTTTGCCGTCGGTGCGTTGATGTACGAGGACGTGACGCCTATCGCGCAGGCCGGTCAGCTCGAGAGATACTCGGACCAGTACCGCTCGGTCGTTTACGACAAGGGCGCCATGGTCTTCCACATGCTTCGCGCCGAACTGGGCGACGACGCATTCCAGTCGTTGCTGCGTGATTTTTACAAGCAGCACGCCGGAAAGACGGCCACGATCGACGAACTGACCAGGATGACGGCGTCGAAGCTTCCGCAGCCGAAGAAAGGCGAACCGGCTGTCAATCTGGTGTCGTTCTTTTCGCAGTGGCTCGATTCAACGGGCGTTCCGGAATTCACGATGGACTACATCATCTATCGCACACCCAAAGGTTTCAACATCGTGGGCAAGATCCACCAGGAGCTCGACACGTTTCGCATGCCCGTCGAAATAAAAGTGGATACGGAAGGCAATCCCGAATACAAGAAGATCCTCGTGACCGGCACAACGTCGGAGTTCCGCGTCGATACTTTCGGCCGGCCCAAGCCGAACGGCATTACGATCGACCCGAACAATAACCTGCTGAAGTCCAGCCCGCGGCTTCGCGTTCGCGCGACGGTCGCGCGCGGCGAGTCCCTCGCTCAGGTCGGCAAGTATTACGAAGCCATTCAGGAATACCAGCGGGCGCTTGGCGTCCAGCCGACGAATTCCCTCGCGCATTTCCGCATGGGCGAAGCGATGTTCTACCAGAAAAACTACCAGGCCGCCGCCAACGCCTTTCGCGCGGCCCTGGGCGGAGATCTCGACCCGAAGTGGACCGAGGTCTGGAGCCATATCTACATCGGCAAGATCTACGATCTGCTCGGCCAGCGCGAGCGCGCTGTGAACGAGTACAGCCTCGCTCAGCACACGAACGACGACACGGCCGGCGCTCAGCAAGAAGCCGCGCAGTATATGAAGGGGCCATACACCGGAGCCAACGCCCCACCCCCTTCCACAGCAGGCAGCACGGCTCCTACGCCGCCCCCGCCCGCACCGACCGACAACAACCCAGGCAACGAGCCGGTGCTCAAAAGACGCAGCGACAACAACTAGACTGCCTTCCGAAAGACTGGGATACGGTCAGATGGGTTTTGCTGCGTTGGCTTGAAGTTCGCGGAAAACTTCCTCGAAAATCGAAAGCGCTTCCTTGTCGAAGAGAACGAAGTAGATTTTCTCCAGCGGCGTGGGTCTCTCGAAATGCCTGGCTGCTTCGCGCAGCATGATTTCGGCGCACTCGCGCAGCGGAAATCCGGCGATGCCGGTGCCGACGGCGGGAAACGCGATCGCCTTCAGCCGCTTCTGGGCGGCGATGCGGAGCGAATGAGCCGTCGAGCTGCGCAGCGAAAGCGCCGAGGCACGCCCGCCGAGTTCCATGCTCGCGGCATGGATCACATGGCGAGCCTTCAAATTTCCGCCGGACGTGATCGCCGCGCCGCCCACGGGAATCGTGCCGATTTGGTCGCACTCCGCCTGAATCCGCGGGCCACCTTTGCGTCGAATCGCCCCCGCAAGGCCGCCGCCGAGCTGCAGATCGTTGTTCGCGGCGTTCACGATGGCGTCTACATCCATTTCGGTGAGGTCACCCTGCAGGATTTCAATTCGCTCGCGGAGGCCCGCCACGCCGCTCATCTCGTTCCGGGCTTCCGCCCGGACGGCTAGCGCTCCGCTGCGTCTCTTAGAGCTTCGCGATTCCGTCTTCATCGAATCCCACGACCACGCGTCCTCCGGCCACGATCACGGGCCGGCGAATCAGATTCGGCTGCTTGGCCATCAGCCGGATGGCCTCTTTGCGCGAGGGCGGATTCTCCTTCATGTCCTTCTCGCGGAACAGTTCGTTGCGCGTGTTCAGGAAGTCCGTATAGTCGCGCCTCCCGATCAGTTTTTCGAGCTCCGCCGCGCTCAACCGGTCTTTCGCCAGGTCGCGAAAATAGAGTTGGAAACCGCGCCGCTGCATGAACTTTTTTGCTTTGCGGCATGTCGTGCAGGTCGGCTTCTGCATGAACAGCACTTTCTTGCCCGGCTTTGCCGTCCGCCTCGCGGTCTTTCTTGCCGTCGTGGCCATTCTCTTCCTCCTCCTCAACCATCTTGGATATCTTGTCCAGCGCGCTCGGTTCAGGTCTCAGTGCCCGCGAAACTTGGGCGGCCGCTTCTCGACGAAGGCCGCTATGCCTTCCGCGAAATCTTCCGAGACAAAGCAGTGCATCTGGAGGCGGTTCTCCTCATCGATGGCCCGCTCGAGTTCCTGGTGCGCGTCGCTGATCATCGTCCGCTTCACGTCGCGATAGGCCAGCGGCGGTCCGGCCGCCAGCTCTTCGGCCAGCTTGTGGGTCTGCTCTTCAAATTGATCGTGGGGGTAGACCCGGTAGACCATTCCTATCCGGCACGCCTCGTTCGCAGAAAGTTTCTCGGACGTGTAAAAAAACTCGGAAGCGCGCGACAATCCCACGAGCCGCGGCAGGAAAAACGTCGCGCCCATATCGGGATACAGCCCGATCTGCCCGAACGCCTGTTTGAACATCGCCTGGTCCGAGGCGATCCGCAGATCGCACGCCAGCGCTAGACTCATGCCGCCGCCCGCCGCGGGCCCGTTGACGGCCGCGATGACCAGTTTCGGCATCGTCGCGATGGCCATGCATATTTCCTTGCCGACCTTCAGGAGCGCTTCGAACTCGTGCACCGCGCGGCGCGCTCGGAGGTCGCGGAAATAATTGACGTCCCCGCCCGAGCAAAATCCACGCCCCGCGCCCGTAAGGACCACCGCGCGCACGGACTTGTCGTCCCGCGCGCGCAGCAGCGCGTGCACGAGCGCCCGGTTCACCTCGGGATTCAGCGCGTTGAGTTTCTCCGGCCGGTTCAGGCGCAGCGTCAAGACGGCGCCCGAGCGCTCCTCCAGCACGACCTGGCTTCCCACTTGTTGAGTTACGCTCATCGCAATTCGCCTCTAGTCCTTAAGGCTCTGCAACAACGCGGCGAGCTTCTTGAAATATCGCTTCTTCACTCCCGCGCTCGTTCCCCCATTCTGCCCGCTCGTCGAAGGCAGAACGAACACATGCGCCCCGTAAAGCCTCGCTTTCTGCAAACCGAGCTTGCAGGGACGTCCCATGAACTTCTCATAGGTCATCTTGCCGTTGAACGCAATCACGCGCGGCCGCAACTCCTCGAGCTTCTGCGCCAGCAACACGCGCCCTTCCGCAAACTCCCGGCGCTCGATTTCCTCGATCCCTCGAGTCGGACGCTTCACGAGATCCGTCATGCCGATGCCGAATTCGAGGACGCGGCGGTCGTCCTGGTAACCCAGAGGCTCCGGGATCACGCCCGATTCGTACATCATCGGCCAGAACTGGTTGGCGCGCCCGGCGTAATAGTGCCCCACCCGCGCCGAACGGTCGCCCGGGTTGCACCCCACCAGAATCATTTTCATTCCCTTGCGCAGGTAGTCCGGAAGTGTCCGCATGGAGTCTCGGCCGCTATGATAATACATTCCTGCCAGCGTCACCTCGAAAGCTGTGCTACGATTTTGTATGGACAGGCCCTCGATGAGTCCTTCGAAACTCGGCTCCGTGGAGCCCCGGTCGCTGCCGTCCCAGATCGTCAAGGACGACGAGCGGTCCTTGGTGCTGGCCGCGAAGGCGGGCGACGTTTCCGCCTTCGAGACCCTGGTGGGTCGCTACGACCGGAAGATCTTTCGCCTCACCCAGAACATCACGCAGAATCGCGAAGACGCCGAAGACGCCATGCAGGAAGCCTTCCTCAAGGCGTTCGAGCATCTCGACAACTTTCAGGGAAATTCCCGCTTTTATACCTGGCTCGTCCGCATCGCCGTCAATCAGGCGTTGATGAAGCTTCGCAAACGCCGGCCGAACGTCGTCTCGCTCGACCAAGAGGTGGATACCGGCGAGGACATGATGCCGCGAGAGGTCGAAGACTGGGGTCCGTCACCCGAAGAGCGCTACGGCCAAACCGAGCTTGGCTCAATTCTTGGCAAAGTGATTGGAGAGCTCGATCCCCCTTTCCGAATCGTTTTCCAGTTGCGCGACATCGAAGAATTGTCGACCGAGGAGACAGCCGAGGCGCTGGGGCTTTCCGTTCCGGCCGTGAAATCGCGGCTGCTGCGGGCGCGGCTCAAGCTGCGTGAAAAACTAAACCAGTACTTTCGCAGGGGAGCAAACTCGTGAAGTGCAAAGCCATCATCAACGAACTAGCCGACTATCTGGACGAAGCGCTCGACCCTGCGCTTCGCGCCTCCATCGAGCAGCACCTCGGCAAGTGCCAGGACTGCCGCATCGTGGTGGATACCTGCAAAAAGACGATCCAGATCTACTGCAACTCCGAGCCAGCACCGCTTCCGGCCGATACGAGCCAGCGCCTGCAGGCAGCTCTCGAAAAGCGGCTTCGCCGGGCCCACTCCTGAGCGCGCTTCCACGCTCACTTCTGCCACATCGGTATCTCGCGCCCCAATCCTCGCTCGCGCGCCAGTTCGTAGATGCGTCCCCCCAGCACAATGTCCTCGATCGCAATGCCGTTTGACTTGAAAAGCGTGATCTGATCGCGGCTCGTGCGGCCGGGAATCCTGCCGCTGACGACTTCCGCAAGCCCGTGAACCCCATTCCACCGCGCGACATCTTCCGCGAAACCTTGGATCAGGTCGCCCGCCTCGACTTTCGACTGTTCGACCGAGTCCGCGGCAATCACGTCGCACCGGCGGACCGCTTCGGCATCGAGTTCGCGTTTCTCCGCAAAGTTCGCGCCGATCGCGTTGACGTGCATGCCGCGCTCGAGCCATCGGCCTTCGACGACCGGCGTCTTCGATGTCGTCGACGTGATCAGGATATCCGCGCCGCGCACCGCTTCTTCCGCCGAAGAAGCCGGCGTCACGCGCACTCCCAGCTTTTCCGTCATCTCCCGGGCGAAGCGCTCGCGCCGTTCCGCGTCGCGGCCGAATGCCCGTACGCGCTCTAGGTTTCGCGCGTGTACCACGGCTTCGAGCTGCGTGCGCGCCTGCAACCCCGTCCCGATGATCCCCACTGCTCGCGCATCCTCTCGCGCCATCACCCGGGTCGCGACTCCGCTGGCCGCGCCGGTCCGCATCTGCCCGAGGTAATCGGCCTCGATCAGCGCGACCATCTCCCCGGACTGCGCGCTGAAAAGCGACAATACAAAACGCGCCACGCCGCGCGAAATTGAATAGATCTTCAGGCCCAGATAGCCGCCCTCGGAGTCCGATGCGGCCATATAATTCAGCATCGTCTTACCGAGAACGTGCAGGCGCCGGCGCGCATGGGAAACCGCGGAACCATCGGCGAGCCGCCGGAAAGAAGCCTCGACCGCCTCGAGCGCCAGCGGCATCGTCAGCAGCGCCTGAACATCCGCTTCCGTCAGCAACAGTGGCATCGATTCCCTTTCCGGAGCACGGCCGCAGCAGTGAAAAGTATCAGAAATTGATTCGATAGCGAAGAACGCGCGCCCCGGGCTCGTCGAGAACGAGGAGCTCTTTCCGCGAGCTCACGGCCAGTTCCGGCGCCAGACGGTTCGTCTGGCCGAGTTCCGTGGCGAGATCCGTATCGAGCAGCGGCCGCCCGTCGAGCGACCAGACGTGGAGCACGCGTCCGTCGGCGTCCATCGCGAAGATAGCCGTCTGCGATACCGCGAATTCCTCGCTCAGCCGCCGTGTGCCACCCGCATCGATCTCGCCTGTAAAATGCGCGTCCGAATCGAACTTCACAATGCGGTTGCCCCCGGGATCGTCCACGTACACTGAACCGTCAGCCCCCACCGCTATCGCTCTCGGCCGAATCGTCGTATTCGGCACATTCGCTCCGGGCTGCCACGCCCGTGCCAGCTGGAATCGCGCAGTGTAAGTGAAGATGCGGCCTGCGTCGGCGTCCAGGACGTGCACCAAACCGTCGTCGCCAACGGCGATGCCGAGTATGTCTTCACCGTTCGGGTGCGTACTCAATCGCAGCCGGCGGTAGCGATCGCCGTTCGGAAAATAGACGAATGCGCTCGCGCTCGCCGAATCCGTCACGTAGATCGCGCCGCCGCTATCGATCGTGATCGACCCGGGCTGCTTCAGGGCCTCGTCCTGAAACGAAAGCAGCGGCGTGCCGTCCACATCAAATTTGTGAATGAAGCGACTGCCCGCATCCGCAATGTAAGCTTTCCCGACCGTATCGGTCGCGATCCCCGCGGGCTGATCGAGCTGACCCGGACCGTCTCCCCGCACGCCCCAGGCGCCAATATACGAAATCGAAGGTGGAGGCGGCGCGCTCGCTTCCGCGTGAGTGTCAGGATGCGAGCAACCCGCCAGCATGCAAGCCAGCGCGACCAAGCCGGTCACTGCGAGCAGCAAGGAGGCCTCTTTACACATGCGCATGCTTTCGCCTCGCCGGCTTTGCAGGCCTCACGGGAGTTGAACCGGCTTCCCTCACGCGTCTGACAATCGTCTGATGCATCCGGTAGGTACGCATCTCAGATGTGCCCGCGCTCCAGTCCTCGAATGCAAACATCGCGTCCCCGCCCGCCTTCGCCGGCGTGAGCCTTACAGGCAGCTTTCCGCACAGGTCGCTCTCGACAAAGGCCGTTTCGTACCTCTGCCTCTGCTCCCCCCACGTGAATGCGCGCATCAGCGTGAAATCGCACGGCTGCCCCTCCGGGCCTCGCGTGCCAAGAACAAGATATTGGGGTCGCGCGTTGCCCGCTGCGTCCACGATGTGGTTCAGCTCGAACCATGCCACGATGCGCATTCCCGCGGAGCTGGCATAGTCCGGCAAGGGCGCGGGCACGTCGAGATCGACAAACCGGCCGAGAATCCACCCCGAAAACGCCGCTTTCCCGCCGCCTTGCGCACCCTGACCGGTTTGATCGGGCACTTGCGCCCGCACCAGCCACCAGTCTTCCTTTCTGGGCGCGGATGGCGGTCCGGCACCGGCTCCGTCCGAGCCGGTTGCGGCAGGCGATGACGGCACGTCGACCGTGCGCCGTTCGAACAGCTCCACCGGAACACCTCGATCGAGCTGCCGAATTCGAGGAGATTCACGGGCCGGCTCGATGTGCAGATTGCCCAGCACTCGCGTGTGGCCTCTGGCCTGTAGAGGCAGCGTGGCGGTCTGCGCCTCAAGATTTTTGGCTTTCTGCCAGGAGTCCGGGGAAAGCAATTGATCCTGGCTGATCCAGCCCACAACGCCAGACGTCGTGCGGACTCTGACCTGGTCCCCGAAGCGCTCCAGAACGCTCAGGCGCTCTCCGAAGTTGACCGTTGCCACCGGCTCGCGCACTTGCGCGGTCGTGCTCCACAGCGTCACTTGCCGCCCGCCCGCATAAGCGGTTTCCAACGGTGGTTTCGAGTGGTGAAAATGCAGGTACGCGACGACGACGATCACCAGCACAACCACGAAACCAATCAACAGCTTTCGCATCACGATTGGTCCCCGAAGCTGATTCCCACGGCGCGCGCCGCTCGTACCACTTCGCTCGCCGGATCAACGAGCCGGATTGGGCTGATGGCTTCCGCAATCGGCACGGACTCAATCTTTCCCGCGCGGAGCGACACCATCCGTCCGTACTCTTCGCGCGCGATCAGCTCCACGGCGCTGGTGCCAAAGCGCGTGGCCAGAATGCGGTCGAAGGGGCTTGGCGAACCTCCTCGCTGGAGATGCCCGAGAACCGTCACGCGCACTTCCTTGTCAACGCGTTCGCGAATCGCTTGCGCAAGCGAGTTTCCGGCCTGGCCCGCGATCGTTTTCGGAAGGGGTTTCCCCGTCGAATCCCGCTCCGGCAGCTTCACACCCTCCGCGACGACAACCACGGAAAAGCTGTGGCCCGTCGCTTCGCGGTGGCGAATCGCCTCACACACGCACTCGATGGTGAATGGAATCTCCGGAAGCAGGATCACGTCCGCCCCCCCGGCGACTCCCGAATGGAGCGCGATCCAGCCCGCGTCGCGGCCCATCATTTCGACCACCATCACGCGGTGATGGCTCTCCGCAGTGCTGTGGAGCCGGTCGATTGCCTCGGTCGCAATGTGCAGCGCGCTATCGAAGCCGAGCGTCACTTCGGTGTGCTGCAGGTCGTTGTCGATCGTCTTCGGGACGCCCACAAGTTTCATCCCGAGCTGGACAAACCGCTCAGCGATCGACAGTGTGCCGTTTCCGCCGATCACGATCAGCGCCTCGATTCCCAGCTTCTGCATGCCGCCGAAGCACCGTCGCGAATAGTCCTGCGCCGTTTTACGTCCGCTTTCTTCGACGGGGAACGCAAAAGGGTCACTCGAGTTCGTCGTCCCAAGGATGGTCCCGCCGCGCGGTAGAATCCCCCGCACGGATTCGAGTGTCAGTTCGTGGCACTGCTCCGGCCGGATGAGGCCGTTGAATCCGTCGGTAACGCCGATCACGCGCCACTCGTGTTCCATCTTCGCTGCGTGGACGATGGCGCGGATCGCCGCATTCAATCCGGGGCAGTCGCCGCCCCCGGTGGTCAAACCGATTGTGCGCGTGCTGGGCATCGTGTTGGATTGCTTTGGCGTGAAAGGATTTTACACCAACGGCTGCGCGCGCCTTTGGAACGCTGCCGGAAAAAAGCCGCGATGTGTCCGAAGAGGTTCGGGCCGCGTTCTGCTACAATCCCGCACGGCCCGTGGGTTCCTGCGGGGCTTGCCTGCCAGGGAGGATCCTGATGCACAACCTCGAGAAACTAAAGCCGCTCGCGCTGCTGCTCCTGCGCGCTGCCATCGGCGTGATATTCGTGTACCACGGGTATCCGAAGCTGTTCACGCACACGCGGCAGGCCATGGACGGCTTCGTCCACATGGGTTTCCCTCCCTATTTCGTCTATATCGCGGGAGTGATTGAATTTTTCGGCGGATGCCTGCTGGTGGCGGGACTCTTCACGCGGATCGCCGCCCTGCTCCTGGCCGGCGAGATGGCCGTGGCGCTCGTGCAGGTTCACAACATTGTCTCGGAGCCTCGCGCGGTGCCCCACTATGAATTCCCGCTGGCGCTCGCGGCCGGAGCGTTCGCCCTCGCCTCTCTCGGCGCGGGAATCGTATCATTCGACCAAGTGCTCTTCCGCGAAGGCCGGGCACGAAGCTCTTCCTCCGCGCGCAAATCGAAAAGCCGGGACTAGCTTTTCGCTCGCTCCGATGCCTACGCGGTCTGCGTCGAATGCGGCGCGGCGACAGGCGGCGCGGCAACAACCGGCGGCGGCGCCTGCGGCATCACCAGCCACGCTACGAAGTACCCGATGAATGCCGGCACGATCGGCACGGGCATCAGCACGGCCAGCACCCATATGAGCCGCACCAGCGTCGAATCGATCTCCAGGTATTCCGCGATACCCCCGCACACTCCGGCGATCTTACAGTCGACCGACGACCGCATCAGCCGTTTGCAAGCCCGCGGCGGCCCCGCGGGAAACGCATGCTGCCGGGCCCCGCAGAAGTAACAGAAATTCGAATAGTCGGCGAGTTCCCTCTGGCAATTTCCGCAAACCATGGTCTCGTCCTCCTCGCGCGCGGGAACCGCTCTTCCCGGCACACAATCAGTTACGACAGCAACCCGCGAAAAGTTCCGCCTCGCGATCAGTACGCGGCGAGCTCGCGCACCGCATGCGCGATATCTTTCGTCTGCGGCAGGATCGCGTCCTCGAGCCTCGGATTGTACGCGCAGAACGTGTCCGCCGCGGCCACGCGCCGCACCGGTGCGTCCAGCTCATCGAACAGCTCTTCCGCGATCCGCGCCGCGATCTCCGCGCCGTAACCCCACGACCGCGAATCCTCATACGCCACAATCGCCCGGTTCGTTTTTGTCACGCTGGCGGCGATCGACTCCCAGTCGTACGGGCTCAAGCTTCGCAGATCGATCACCTCGGCCGACACGCCCTCGCGCGCCAGCTCCGCGGCCGCCAACTCCGCCCGGTGCACCACGGCTCCGTAGGTAATGATGCTCACGTCCGTGCCCTCCCGCGCCACCCGTGCTTTCCCGAACGGCACCGTGAAATCGGGCCCCGGATACGGCGAGCGGTTGTACGGCTGGCGGTAGAGGTGCTTATGCTCGAGAAACAGCACGGGATCATCGGCGCGAATCGCCGTCCGCAGCAACCCGCACAGATCAAGCGCCGTCGACGGCATCACGACGCGCAGCCCCGGAATGTGCGTGAACGTCACCTCGCCGCTCTGGCTGTGGTAGATCGAGCCGCCCGTCAGATATCCGCCGATCGGCACGCGCACCACCACCGGACACTTGAAATGTCCCATCGATCGCCAGCGCACCAGCGGCAGCTCGTCGCGGAGCTGCATCATCGCCGGCCAGATGTAGTCGAAAAACTGGATCTCCGCGACGGGCTTCATTCCTCGAATCGCCATGCCGATGGCCCGCCCGACGATGGCCGCCTCCGCGATGGGCGTGTCGAAGACGCGCGCCGATCCGTAGCGCCGCTGCAAGCCGGCCGTGGCCTTGAAGACGCCGCCCTTCCCCTTCAACTTCGCGAGATTCTCCTCACGCGCGCAATCGGCCACGTCCTCGCCAAAAACGGCGATGCGCTCGTCGCACGCCATCTCGTCGGCCAGAGTCGCCGAAATCATCTCGACCATCGTCTTCGTCCCGCCGCCGTGCGCCCCTCCGGCGTGTGAATGACCGTTGAACTTCGGCGCAGCCTCGAACTGCTTCCCCGAGGGATCGACGTCCGGCGAGTACACGCACGCGTGAATCGAGTCCGGCGCGGGCATCTCCGCCGCCAGCGCGCGATCCGTGGCTTCCAGAATCTCGCGCTCCACTTCCGCTTCGAGCATCTCCATGCCGTGTTCGTCGAGGATGCCCTCGCGCACCAGGAACAACCCGAATTTCGGCACGGGATCGCGGTGCGCCTCGGCCTCGCGGTCTTCCGGCGTCTTGTACAGCTTCTCGTCGTCAGATAGCGAATGCGAATACGGCCGCGTGACGTGCGCGTGCACCAGCGCCGGTCCGCGGCGCGCCCGACAATGCGACGCCGCGCGTCCCAGCGTTGCGTAGCTCTCGAGCGGATCGGTTCCGTCGCACTCTTCGACGTGCAGCTGTGGAAAATTCGACACCAGCTTCGAAATGCTGCCGCCCGCGGTCTGCGCCTCGACGGGCACCGAAATCGCGTACCCGTTGTCTTCGATGAGGAACAGCACCGGCGCCCGGCGGAGGCACGCCGCATTCAGCGCTTCCCAGAACTCTCCTTCGCTCGTCGCACCGTCGCCCCCGGAAACGTACGCGATTTCGTCGCGGTGGTGGCTCACCGAATCGCCCAGCGGCGCCTTGCGCGCCTGATCGAGCGCCTTGGGAAAATGATCGTAGTAGAGCGCCGCTTCCATCGCGCCTACGGCGTGCAGCCACTGCATGCCGGTCGCCGACGCCCCCGGCACGATGTTCAGCCGCCGGTTTCCCCAGTGCGACGGCATCTGCCGTCCGCCCGACGAAGGATCGTCTTTTGCGCCCACCGCTTGCAGCAGCATTTCGTAGGGAGTCACGCCGAGCGCCAGCGCCAGCGCGCGGTCGCGATAGTAGGGAAAGAACCAGTCGTAGCCCGGCTTCAGCAACAGGCCCGCGGCCGTAAGCACGGCCTCATGTCCCGCGCCGCTGACTTGAAAGAAAGTCTTGTTCTGGCGCTTGAGCTGGATTTCGCGGTCGTCGAGCCGCCGCGAGAGAAACATCGTGCGGTAGATGCGCATGAGCGTATCGCGGTCGAGACCGTGGTATCGCGACGCGTCGAATCGTGCGGTATTCAACTTCTCCTGTGAGGGCATTCGCTACGGCCTCCGCCGAGGAGGTTTGCCGGGTGGTCCCGCCGTAGGCCATTATATCCACAATTTCCGAAATGCGTCAGCCGCCGGATTCAGTGGTTCCCACGCCGCCCGGACGCCGGATTAGGCGTCCCCCGGTGCGGAATCCGCCGCCGGTTTCTTGCGCCAGAACGCTTGCAAGAAGTAGATTCCAAAGCCGATTCCAAAAGGGATCCAGTAGTAAGCGATCTTCAACGTCGCCGCAAACAGCGCCATGCCGACGGCACAGCCCCACATGAACAGCTCGCCCGAGAACCCATCCACCCAGTTCGGCCGCCTGCCCGCCGCCGGGACCCGCGCCGTAAGCGAAGGGATGAATCGTGGCACGCTCTCGAAAAACCGCCGGTAGCTCTCTCCTTGCGATGCAAGCAGGCTCTCCTCTTCCCGAAAAATCAGCCGGTAAGTGAAAGCCGTCATCCCCACGGCGAGGATTAGGAAGCCCACGCGGCTCGCCAGGAAGCCGATTCCGATCGCCAGCAGGACCGTCCCCAGATAGAGCGGATTCCGCAAATGGCGATAGGGGCCGTCCGCCACGAGGCTATCCGAGTGCAGATTCGCGTCGTGCACGATCGAGCTGTGGAGATACGCCTCGGCCCACGAACGAACCAGCGCCGCGGCGGTCACCAGGAGAGCCCCGAACGCGAAAAACCCGCGCAGGTACTCGTCGATCGCATCCGGATTCCCGGCCTTCCCGGCGGCCACGATCGCCCGCGACAACGCGACCGACACGTTCACCCGGTCGAACGAGTAGCACCAGAACGCGACTCCAAAAATCGCGGCAATGAACCAGAACCGATAGCGGAACTCGAATTCCGTCGCGCGGAAGCTCACGGCCGTCCCTCACTCGAGAGAATCGAAAGTCTCCGACGTTTCGGCGAATCCGCTGTCGCCCGAGCGAATCGTTTCGCCCTTCGCGGACTTAAAGGGTTCTTCCGTCGGGATGCGGTCCAGCCAGCGTTGGTACGACAGCTTTTCGTGGTCGGAAAAAGCCAGCCGGACGAACAGCCGCACCCGGCCAACCGGTTCCGTTTTCTCTTTTTTCGCGTCTTCCTTCGCGGCCGACGCGGAGGATTTCGCCGCCGCCTTCTTCCCGCCGGATTTTGTTTTCTCCGCGGGCTTCGCCACGGCCGGCGCCTCTGCGTCCGCGCCATCACCGCCGGTCGCTTCGGCGGACTCCTTGCGCTCGAACTTGAGCTTCAGTTTGTCGCCGAGCCGGAACGCCTGCTTCCAGACTTCGACTTTGTGACGCGCCTGCTGCACTGCCTCTTCGTTCGTGCCGAAATCGAAAATCAGAATGGATTGGGCCATGCATCCTCTATAGCGGCCCAAACCAGCCGTGTCAAGGCCGCGACCCACACGCACAGACTCGCCCGCGCCTCCGAGATGGTTATGTAGGTCCACCTTCGCGTGGGCGCCTTTTCTTCTTTTCGCTTGGCAATTCCGGCCAATCAGGCGTCGATTTGCGACACAGCACGCTATGCCCTGCGCAAAGTGCTTGGCGACGTCACAAATCTGTCCGGTGATCGCCCGCCCCTTGCTTCGCCCCGGCCCTTGGCGCTAGTCTCAGCCCCGCAAAACGCGCTCCGGAGGCAAACCGATGGACAGGCAGAACTTTCTGAAATACATCGATCACTTCAATAACAAGCGCTACGACGAGGTGATGGAGTTCTACGATCCCGAGGTCGTGATCGAATACCCGACGATGCTCGCCAATCCAACGGCTCCTCCTGTCACCCGCAAAGGCCGCGCCGGATTCCTCGAGCAGTACGTGATCCTCCACCAGCACTGCCGCGAGGCGCTCGAAGTGGGCGATTTTCTCCTGGACGGAAACTGGATTGCCGCGGAAATGTACACCGAATTCCACTTCTTCCAGAACTATCCCAATTTCTCGGGCCGCGCGATGAAAGCAGGCGACATCTACATCACCACGAACTGGTGCATCTACACGGTCGAGAACGACAAATTCAAACGCATCCGCGTCGCCCACTTCCGCCTGCACGATCCCAGCACCGCCCGCCTCTAGTCGTTTTCTTCGTGCGGTGACTTACAGCGCCTCGTTGGTAGCAGGTCAGTTTGTTCAGGCGGAGCCGCTGGCAAGAATTGTTTCCGAGTACGCCGTGACTCCGGAGGGGAGTCATGCCTGAACTCCGACCCATTCCGACCCAGCCCACTACTGCTTCGTTCCTTCTATGGTGCGTGCTGGCTTAGTGATGGCGCCGCAAAACGAGTTTGTCGTCGAAATTGGCCGCTAATGGCCGCTTAAGACGCCAAAAAGCGGTCATTTTTGCCACCATCTCGCAAGGATGAGTTAGTTCCATGTGGAGGTAATTCGCGCGTCCAGTTTGCGTCACGGTGTAGGTTTTCCCCCGTTGCACGCTCCGGCGCGTCGTGATACCTTCAGCGAACAAAAGGCGAATACGAAAGGGAGGCAGTGTGACCCCATCCGCGCACGGTTTGGCTGTACGGCAGCAATCCACCCTCGATACAGTCGAAGAGGTACTTGGCGCGCTCGCTGCCCGCTACCGTTCGGACGAAGTCCTCACCGCGATCAAGCACATCCCCGCCCGCGAAGCGCAGTTCCGGCCGATGCCGGACTGGGTCCGCCCGGAGCTTACCGCAGCCTATCGTTCCAAAGGAATCGAGCAGCTCTATTCTCACCAGGCCGTTGCCGCCGAAACCGCCCGCGCCGGGGAAGACTTCGTCGTGGTCACGCCGACCGCCTCCGGAAAAACCCTTTGCTACAACCTCCCGGTCCTGAATGCCGTCCTCGAAAATCCCGATACGCGCGCCCTGTACCTCTTCCCCACCAAGGCGCTCGCGCAGGACCAACTCGCCGAGCTGCACGACCTCGCCACGCGGCTCGACGACTCCTTTGGCGTCTTCACCTACGACGGCGACACGCCCAGCGACGCCCGGAAAGCGATCCGCCAGCGCGGCCACGTGATCCTCTCGAATCCGGACATGCTGCACACCGGCATCCTGCCGCACCACACGAAGTGGACGCGCCTGTTCGAGAATCTCCGCTACATCGTCCTCGACGAGCTGCACACCTATCGCGGCGTCTTCGGCAGCCACCTCGCCAACGTTCTGCGCCGCCTCGCGCGCATCGCGCAGTTCTACGGCTCCCGCCCGCAGTTCATCTGCTGCTCGGCCACGATCGCGAATCCCGGCGAGCTTGCCTCGCAGTTGACCGAGCGCGAAGTCGGCGTGGTCGAGGAGAACGGCGCGCCCGCCGCGGAAAAGCTCTTCGTCTTCTACAACCCGCCGATGGTGAACCGCAATCTCGGCATCCGTCGCAGTTATCTGAACGAAACCACGCGCGTCGCGAAAGAGCTGCTCGCTCGCAAGTTGCAGACGATCGTCTTCGCCAATAGCCGCCTGCACACCGAAGTCCTGCTCACGTATCTCCAGCAGGCGAATCCGCCGCAGCCCGGCCAGCCCGAACCGATTCGCGGCTATCGCGGCGGCTACCTTCCCGGCGAGCGCCGCGAGATCGAACGCGGGTTGCGCGAAGGCCGTGTCCGTGGAGTCGTGGCGACGAGTGCCCTCGAACTGGGTATCGACATCGGCTCGCTCGACGCCAGCGTCATGGCCGGATATGCCGGCTCGATTGCGTCCACGTGGCAGCGCGCCGGCCGCGCCGGCCGCCGCAACGGAACTTCCTGCGCCGTCCTCGTCGCGTCGTCCGCACCACTTGATCAATTCATCGTCCAGCATCCGGACTACTTTTTCGGCCGCTCGCCCGAGCACGCCTACGTGCAGCCCGATAATCTCGAGATCCTCGTTAATCATCTGAAATGCGCGGCCTTCGAACTGCCGGTTGCGCCCGGCGACAAATTCGGCTCCGTGGACGTGCAGCAGCTCTGCGAGCGCCTCGCCGAAGCGGGCTTCCTCCATCGCAGTGGCGGCAACTGGCACTGGGTGCAGGAAGCGTATCCCGCCGATACCGTGAGCCTGCGCTCGGTAACTTCGGATAACTTCATCATCATCGACACCACCGGCGAGGAAAGCGGCAAGCCCGAAGTGATCGGCGAAGTCGATTTTTCCTCCGCGCTCACCACCGTCCATCCGAAAGCGATCTACCTCCATCAGGGGCAGCAGCATCACGTGGAACGGCTCGATTTCGACCAGCGCAAGGCCTACGTCAAGCCGGTGAACGTCGATTACTACACGGACGCGATTCGCTACACGCAGGTCCGCGTCCTCGAGATCGCCGAAGAAGAACAAATCACCGGGCCGGCTGCCCGTGCGTATGGCGACGTTCTTGTCCGTTCGCAGGTAGTCGGGTTCAAGAAAATCAAATTCTTCACCAACGAAAACGTCGGCGACGGCAAACTCGAACTCCCCGAAAACGAAATGCACACGACGGCGTTCTGGATCACCCTCGAGCGCTCGCTGCTCACGGCGCTTCCCTTCGCGCTGTCGGAACGCCAGAGCGGAATCTTCGGCCTGCTCTACGCCCTCGAGTCGATGGCCACGCTGCTGCTGATGTGCGACCGCCGCGACCTCGGCACCGCAGTCGGCGAGCGTCCTCCCACTCCGGGAGTGGAAACCGAGTGGCACGAATACACGGCGGCTACCGACGATCCCACGAAGATAAGCGAATTCTTCGAATCCAATCTGTATCTCTACGACGCCTATCCGGGAGGCATCGGATTTAGCGAGCCCCTCTATCGCGTCCACGACCTGCTCCTGCGACGGACGCGCGAGCTGATCGCCGGATGCCCGTGCGAGAGCGGCTGCCCGTCATGCGTCGGCCCGGCAGGAGAAAAATCCGAGCGCACGAAGGAAGCCGCGCTCGCCATCTTGGAGCGCCTGTGCTCCTAGGCTCCCCGGATAAACTTAGCCGGCTGAAGGCTTTGCAGCCCGCGCGGCGCGCCGCCTCGGCCGCGGCCGAGCCACGGCGAGGTTACGCATCCGATATTCCCGCAGGCGCCGAGCGCCTCGCACAGATTCTGGGCGCCGCGCCGAGAACAAATCGCTTCGGCGAGCACCTCGCGCTGCGGCGCTGGTTCTCCGAACCGATCGGCGGCGACGCGCCCAGCGAGCTGCATCCGGCGGCGCTGCGCCTGATCGCGCCGGGCGCGCCGGACTGCGTCGCCGATCCGCAGCAGTGGCTCTTTCTCGATACCGAAACCACGGGCCTCGCGGGCGGCACCGGCACGTATCCGTTCCTCGTCGGGATCGCGTGGTGGGACACGGGCGGGCTGGAGGTCGAGCAGTTTTTCATGCGCGAGCACAGCGAGGAGCATTCGCTGCTGGTGGCGCTCGCGGAGCGATTGTCGGAGCGGCGCGTGCTCGTCACGTTCAACGGCAAATCGTTCGACTGGCCGCTGCTCGAGACGCGCTACCGCATGACGCGCGCGATCAAGCCGCCCGCGCCGCGCGCGCATCTCGATTTTCTCCATCCGGCGCGGAATCTGTGGCGGCTGCGTCTCGGCTCCGTGCGCCTCGCGGAACTCGAGCGTCACGTTCTGGGCTGGAATCGCGGCGCGGACGTGATGTCCGAGCTGATCCCGCAAATCTATTTCGATTATCTGCGCGGCGGGCCACCCGAACCGCTCGTCCCGATCTTCCATCACAATCAGATGGACTTGCGCGGACTTGCCGGCCTTGCGAGCCGCGTCCTATCGCTGCTCGGAGACCCGGAAGCGCATGGACAGGACGCATTCGAGCTGTTCGGCGCTTCGCGCATCTGCGAGCGGCGCGGCGAAGCGGCTCTCGCCCGCAGGCTCTACGAGCAGTCGATTGCGCGGGAGCTGCCGCAGGAAACGGATCGCGCCGCGCGACGTTCGCTCGCGCGCCTCGCAAAGCAGGGCGGAGACTTCGATCTCGCCCGCACGCTTTGGGAAGGCATGCTGGGGAACTCGCGCGAAGGACTGGAAGCCTACGAACAGCTCGCGATCCACTACGAACGCCGCGCGCGAGAACCTCATCGCGCCGCGGCGCTGGCGCGCAGGGCGCTGGCCGATCTTCGCAAAGCCAATCGCCTCGGCACCATCGCGCCGGGCGCTTACCGCCGCTGCCGCGCCCAGTTCGAGAAGCGCCTTGCGCGCCTGGAGCGCAAGGCCGGGCGAACACTCCTCGATTCGATTCTCGAAACAGAATCCCAGAGGCCTAGCCCATGAAACGCCTGGACAACAAGGTCGCGCTCGTCACGGGAGCAAGCCGAGGCGTGGGAAAGGGTGTTGCGCTTGGGCTTGGCGAGGCCGGCGCGACTGTCTACGTTACGGGCAGGACGGTGAAAGAAGGCGAATCGGCCGACGGATTGCCGGGAACAGTTTATTCGACGGCCGCGGAAGTCACAGCGCTCGGCGGCAGGGGCATCGCGCTGCCCTGCGATCACTGCATGGATGAAGAGACCGAGGCCGTGTTTCAGCGCATCGCGGTCGACCACGGCAAGATCGACATACTCATAAACGCCGCATGGGGCGGATACGAGCGGATGACTGAAAACGGCGAATTCACCTGGACGAAACCTTTCTGGGAGCAGCCCCTCTGGCGGTGGGATGCGATGTTTGTGGCGGGCGTGCGCGCTGCGTACGTCGCGAGCGCGAAGGCCGCGCGAATCATGGCCGAACAGAAAAGCGGCCTGATCGTCAACATCTCCTTCTGGGCGAGCCAGAAGCACATCGGGAATGTGGCGTACGGCGCGGCGAAGGCGGCGACCGACAAGATGACGCGCGATATGGCGGCGGAGCTGCGCGAATTCGGCGTCACGGTCGTTTCACTATATCCGGGGCTGGTGAGGACCGAAGGGTTGATGAGGTTCGCGCAATTTCTCGACCTGTCGAATTCGGAATCGCCGCTGTTCATCGGCCGGGCTGTCGCCTCGTTGGCTGCCGATCCCGAAATGGCGCGGCGAACGGGACAGACATTGGTGGCCGCTCAAGTGGCCGCGGAGTATGGGTTCACCGACGTAGATGGCAAGCGGCCTCCACCGCTGACTTTGGAGACGGTTCAGTGAACTCCCTTTCGGAATGCCCTTTCAATTCCTCCTAGTTGGAGGACTCCTGAACACAGCGATCGTTATTGGTATAGTCGTCCTGCTCCGCAGGTCATATGGAAGGCTGCGCGAACCGCCTCAAAACGACAAGGCATCAACCTAGATCCAAGCGGCTGACGAGCTTTCGACGGGCCCGGCTCCAGCGAGTTAAGGGAGAAGCACGAGCGGGGATCAGCTCTTCAGGCCGCGTTCGAGGCCGATGTGAGTGGAGTAGTGCTCGAAAACGCGCACGCCGGAAAGCGGAGCGGACTCGAGCAGATTCTCCAGTTCCGGCACGGTGTAGGCCGCGCGTACGGAATCGTCGTAGAGCTTCCGCATCGTGCCGGAATAGTGGCGGCCGTGCCAGCGGACGTGAAACGGATGCGCGAGGCGTCCCGGGCGGCGAAGATCGCGAAGAAGGATGGCGCCGTCGCGGCCCGCGAGGCGCGCGATTTCGAAGAGGAGCTTTTCCGGTTCGGCGAAATGGTGCAGCACGGAATTGCACGTCACGAGATCGAAGGTCGCATCGGGGAATGGAAGATGGTTTCCGTCCGCGATGCGAAATTCAACGCGGCCGGCAAGCGCGGGCCCGGCGGCTTCGAGACTCGCGCGCGCCCGGGCAATCATGTTCGGCGAGCGATCGATACCCATGAATTTCCAGCGCGTGAGGCGGCGGGCGAGCTTGATGACGATTTGTCCCGGGCCGGTGCCGATATCAAGCGCGCGCCCGCGTTCGCATCCATTCAAAAGCCGCACGGCGTGCTCGACGAAAGTGTCGTCCAGGCGGTCGAGATAGGCCTGCGCGGCGGCCGAGGAATAGGCTTCCACTTCGCCCGAATCGTCCATGACTTCGGCTTCGGGGACGCGCGGCAGGTCAAACAGACTCATGGGAGATTCAGCGGCGCAGCCATTGCGGATTGCTTCGGAGCGCCGGCCTGCACGATCGAGGGCTGTTGCTCTTCGGCAGGAGCGGGAGCCGGCGGCCAGCCAACGGCGCGATCGATCGCGTCGTACGTCTGGCGCGTGGCGCCTTCGACCGCCAGGCACTTCAGCGCGACGCAGTGCAGGAAGACGCCGCCATCGTCCGTTTGAAACTGAAAAAAGTTCGGACGGCGGTAGAGTTCGCGGCGCGTGGCGTGCTTCAATTCCAGCGCTTCGCTGTACTGCCCGAAGAAGCGCGCCGCGTCGTCGGAAGTTTCGAGCGCGAGGAAGAGCACGGTGGGAGTTTCCTTCGTCTTCGCGTCCTCGAAGACGGCGTAGCGGTCGCCATCCCATGCGGGAGACAGCCCGTCGGCGCGCTCCTCCCCAATGAATTGTTTCAGGATTTCGTTGAGGCCGAATTCGCCCATCACGTTTTCCTCGAGCAGTTTCCAGTCCGCAGGGACCAGGCCCTTCCAGGCCGGCATCACGACTTTCTGAGGCCCGACTCCCTTGAGATAAAAATCTGGATGGAGAATCTGCTGCGTCGAAACGGGGGGATTCTCAAAGACGAGTTTCAGGTCCGCCCAGCCGGAATGCGCTTTCAGGAACTGCTGTGAAAAGGACGACCCGGCGAGATAAGGGAAAAGCAGGCCATCGCGGATGTAAGGCGGCGCTTTTGCCAGGTGCGGATCCTTGTTCATTTCCTCGATCGCGCCGTTGCGGAGGAGCAGCGTGACGTCGGGCAGGTCGCGCACTCCGAGTTTCTGGCCGCGAAGCGCGTAATCGACCATGGCGGCCATGGCGCTGCCTTCGCTGACGGCATCGCGGGCCAACTCGGCGTCGTCGTTCGGGCGAGCCGCCTTGATCCAGGGATCGATGTGGAAGGACTGGTCTTCGAGCGCGTGGGTCAGCTCGTGCGACATCACTTCGCGCTGTTCGTCGACCGGAATCCAATCGGCGATGTAGAACTCCTTGGCCTTCGGATCGTAGAGGCCCGCGACCTGGTCGGTCAAAACATCGAGCATGAACTGGTCGAGCGGGAAATCCTTGGGGATGAGGCCGAAGGCTTCGAGCGCCTTGCGGTCGGCGTAGCGCTGCGCCTCGTCCTTGTCTTCGTTTTCCTCGCGGACGAGGTAGTCACGAATGTCCTGCTTCGAGCGAAGGCTCTTTTTCAGAGGCTCCTTGATCGGGAGGTGAAGGATGTCGCTCATCTGCGCGAGGACCTCGTCGGCGGCGTGCAGGAATTCGGTGTTGGGGACAGGCGCGACCGGCGCGGAGGCAGTCGACTTTGGCGGAGCGGGAACCGCAGGGTTCGGAAGAGTCGCGGACTGCCGGGCCGCCGCGGCAAATCCGAATACGAGAATCACGAGCAACCCTGCCAGTCGCTTCATCCCGGCTCCTCAAGAATTGGATGACACGAGCAGGATAACAGTTTTCTCGCAGCGTTCACCCGCAGTGCGCGAAAGTCCGACGGAATCGATCAACAGTCCGTCTATTGCGGGGCGAAGGCGAGAAACACGTTGCCGGGCATTCCCCACAGGGCGCCGTAGCCGGAGGCCACGAAAACCATGCCGCCGACGACCGTGGGGCCGCCACCGCCGTCGATCGACCCGCCGCGAGCCGGAACTTTGTTGACGGTGTTGAAGTCCTGGAGCGTGTCGAAATCCCAAACGATCTTGCCGTCGTCGCTCGAATAGGCGCGGACGTGGCCGTCGTCAGACCCAGAGAAAACGACGCCAAGAATGGCGGTGACGGCGGCGGACTGCGCGGGGCTGCAGCGGTCCACATGGCAGGTCCCGAGCACAGGAGGAGCGGCCCAGATTTTCCGGCCGGTGGCAATATCGAGAGCGAAGAGGCCGCCGCCCTTCTTGGAATCGGGCTCGAGGCCCTCAGCGAACGGAATCACGTCGATATCCGACAGAGCCTCGTAAACAGCCTTGCTATCCGCGGCAGGTCCCCATTCCACGCCGCCCAGCGGACCGCCCTGCCCGATGCGAGTCTGCCAAACCAGCCTTCCCTGCTGATCCGGATCGATGGCCATGACGACGGCGGACTTCTGGCTGACAATCAGAAGGCGCTGCCCGTTCGGAAGAGTGCGAAGAAGCGGAGGAGAAGCGAAGTCGTAGTCGCCGCCCGGCTTTTCGGGGCAGTTGCTCTTGTCGTTCTGCAAGCAGCTCGTGTTGAAGGCGTCGCCGGAAGTCAACTGGCTCGACCAGACGATCTTGCCGGTCTTCATGTCGAAGGCCATGATGGCGTCGCTGTTCGCGGTGGGCGGATCGGAATAGTTGTCGCCGACGCCGACGTAGAGGAGTTGCTTCTTCTCGTCAACCGTGGGGGATGACCACAATCCTCCACCGGACGGGCCCCAGAGCTGCGTGCCGGCCTTGCTCATTTTCGTCGGGTGCGGGGCCTCGGGAATCGTGTACGTCCGCCAAAGTTCCTTGCCGGTGGCGGCGTCGAACGACACGAGGACGCCCCGGAAGGTGCAGCATTCGTAATGCGGATCGGCCGCCATCCATTCCTCGCGAGAGGCCACACCGACATAGAGGCGTCCCTCGTAGAGGCGCGGTGAATCCGTCACGCGCGCATACGGGTGAGTGGTAATGCGGCTCTTCCAGACAAGCTTCCCGGTGAGAGCGTTGACGGCGTAGACATTCGATCGAAAGTCGCCAAAATACGCAAGATGATCCGGCCCGACGACAACGGCGCTGCGAACTCCCGCATCGGCCTGGAATTTCCAGTAGGTGCAGCCGGTGGAGGCGTCGAGCGCGTAAACGACGCCCATCGGGCTGCCGAAAAATACGCGGCCGCCCACGACGGCGGGTTGAGCGAAGGCCCCCCAGTCACCCGGAAGTCCGAAGGCCCACTTCAGCTTGAGCTTCGGAACCTGGGCGGCCGTCAGGCCTGCCTGATCGGCGGGCTGAAAGCGGCTATTGTCCGAATCGATGCCCCAACCATTCCATTGAGGCCCGGAGAAGTCCTCCGATCCCGGCGAGGGACACAGACCAGCGGAGGGGTTCGCCGGGCGCGAACTGCCAGCGCGCTTGCCCGTGAGGTATTCGGCGACGGCAACGCGCTCCTTGATTGTCAACTTTGCCGCGACCAAGCGCATGGGGCCGGACTTGAGCTGATACCGGATGTAGTCGGGCGACATCGTCCTCAGAATAAAGTGGTTGAAGAACGGCGGATTGCCAACTTCATGGCACGAGGCGCACTTGCTGCCGTAGACCGTTTCGCCAAGTTTGGCCGATGAGGCCGCGGCGCTCGCCGAACCCGAGGCGGCTCCTCCAGTGGATGAAAGGGAGAGCACGTAAGCAACGAGTTGCTCGAGTTGCGGCTGGCTGTACTTGCCCTTGAATGCGGGCATCGCCGTGCCAGGCTTGCCGTTCTCGATGACGGCGGCTGCGTCCTTCGCGGTGAGTGCGGGGTTTCGCAGAGCCGACGAGGCGGCGCCCTTGCCGTTCTCGCCATGGCAGAAGACGCAGGAGGACGCGTAGAGTTTCTTGCCGGCGTCGATGCCCGATTGTTGGCCTTGCGGGGCGGCCGCCGGTTGCGCGGCGCGGGCCGGGGAGACCGAAGCAAGCATACATAATGCGCAGCAAGCGATGGCCAATACACCGGCGATGATCGCGCAACGCGACCGCCTGCGCGGCGCTTCCGCTCCACGCTCATTCCGGACGCGGCTTTTCGTTTCCATGCGAACCTGCCTATTCCATGTTTTAGATTTAGATAAGGAAGACACTGGGGAGCGGCCTCGCCGCAGCGTGCCCGATACTATCGTGCGTTCCGCGAGCCGCGCAAGAATGATCTTGCCGGGCAGCGCAACAGGCTCGGGGGTCAACGCCTCGAACCGGCGGTCACCGGGGCCGACAGGACGGCCTGCACGGCCTTGCAGAACTCGTCGATCTGAAAGGGCTTTCTGAGGATCTGCCGCGCGGACAATCGCACAACCTCGGGAATTTGCTCTTCACCCGCATTGGAAGTGGTAAAGACCACGTGGGCGGCAAGACCCGGGCGATTGGCCTCAATCCAGCCGTAAAGGCCGGCGGGCGACGTTTCGCCCGGAAGCTTCACGCTCAAAACGACGGCGTCCACGGAATCACCGCGCTTCAGAATGTCGATCGCTTCCTGCTCGCTTCGCGCGAGTTTCGTCGAAGATCCCCGCGCAATCAGAATCTCCTGCTGCAACTGCAACACGGTTTCTTCGTCGTCCACCAACAAGACTATGCCGGAAACATGGGTGCTCGCGCGCGACGCACCGGCATCCGACGGGACCGAGGGAACCACAAGAAGTGGCAACGTGATCGTGAAAGTGGCGCCGCGCGGCGGCGAGTTCCGCACCTGAATTTCGCCGCCGTGCTCCTTCACGATGCCGTAGCAGATGCTGAGGCCGAGGCCGGTGCCCTTGCCAACCGGCTTCGTCGTGTAGAAGGGATCGAAAATTCGATGAGGATTCTGGACGCCAGGCCCGTTATCCGTCAGTTCGACGCGAAGACGGCTTCCGATGGCCTCGGTGCGAATCCAGATCTCGCCGGCGCCGCCCTTTTCCTGAATGGCGTCCACCGAGTTGTTGAGAATATTGAGAAAGACCTGCTGAAGCTGGTGGAAGTCCCCGCCGGTCGCCGGCAAGTTGGGATCAAATTCCCGGTGAATGACGATGCTGTTGAGCTTCATGTCGTATTCGCGGAGGACGAGCGTATCCTCGAGAATCTGGTTGAGCTGGACGGGAGCGCGCTCGGGCTTATGCTGGCGGGCGAAGCTCAAAAGGTTCTGGACGATGTGATGAGTGCGCTGGGCCTGCTTGTAGAGCTTCTCAAGATAGCCAGCGCCACGCGAACCGCCGACGGTTTCCGACTTGAGTAACTGGCTGTAGCCGAGAATCGCTGTGAGCGGGTTGTTGAGCTCGTGCGCGACACCAGAAATCAACTGGCCGACGGCCGCCATTTTTTCGCTCTGCAGCAACTGCTCCTGGGTGCGGCGCAGGGTTTCATATGCCTCGCGGGTTTTCTCAAGCAACAGCGATTTGTCGATGGTTGCGGCGATCTGGTTGCCGATGGCGGAGAGCAGGTTCAATTCGCCGGTTGAAAAGGCTCGCATCTCGCGACAACCCACAACGAGGACGCCCATGATGCGGTCCTTGGCCCAAAGCACCACGACCTGCGAAACCTGAACACCTTCGTGCCGGTTCAGCTCGCGGAAATCCTCGGGCAATGCCGGAGCCGTGCCGGACAAGATGGTGACGCGCACCTGGCGGATCTGTTGCAGGAGCGCCGCAGAAGCCTCGATCGGCCCGGCGCGGCGCCCATGGGTGGAGCGGTATCCGACCGCAGCGGCGCGCCGCAGCGTCCTCGTCGCTTCATCGAGGAAGTAGACCGCGCCGGCATCGACAGCGGAAAGCTCGGTGACCCGCAACAGGGCGTCGTGCAAGCCTTCTTCAAGCGCGGAGCACTGAGTTAGCAGCTCGGCGATCGCGTTGAGGGCGAGAAGCTCGCGGTTGCGGCGGCGGATGTCCATCTCGGCCTGCTTGTGCTCGGTGATGTCGAGGACGAAGCCCTGGTATGCGACGATGGCACCGGATTCGTCGCGAGTGGCCAAGCTTGACTCACGAGCGGTACGAATCTCGCCATCGCGCCGGCGGAACTGAAACTCGAAGTCGCTGACCTCGCCGTATTCATGGAGGAGGCGTTTCAAACGGTTGCGGTCGGCAGGATTGACGTAAAAGTGCGAGGGGATATCCACGTCGAGCAACTCCTCGCGACTCTCGTATCCGACGATGCGCATAAATGCGTCATTGAAGTCGAGGAACCGGCCTTCGGCCGTCGAGATGAACACGCCCTCCGGTGCCTTTTCAAAGAGCGTGCGAAACTTGTTTTCAACCTGGCGGTGGGCAGTGAAGTCCTTCAAGACGTGGACCGTGCCCAGGCGCCCACCCTTCGAATCGTGGAAAACGGAATCCGTGGCGAGGAAATAGCCACCGAAGGTTGGGTCGATCTCCTCGGACTTCCCGGCGGCGCCTTCGCAATACGGGCAGAGCGCCCAGGGGGTGGCGCCTTTGCTGAGAACGTCGCAAACCGAACAGTCGACGAGGGCGGCCGGCTCCATCTCGAGACGTTTGGCCAGCGCGCGATTGGCCCGAAGGATGCGACCGTCGAGCGAATGAACGAGGATGAGATCGTCAATCGAGTCAAACGTGTCGAGCCACTGCCGTCGTGAGGAAGCTGACGCCTCAAACAAGGCAACATTTTGGACCGTAAGTCCCAGAAGATTCGCGACGTTGACGAGAAAGTTTTCTTCGTCGACTTGAAACGTTCGCGGCGCGGAGGAGCCGATGCCCAGCAATCCCAGGGGCGAGTCCTTTCCAGGGACACGGACCAGCACGACCGCGGCGAGCTTCTCCGCACCCATCCACAGGCGGATGGCGTGATCGGCCGGAGCGCTGGGGGAAACGAGAGGCGCTTCTTGACGGAGAACCTCCTGGACCCAAGGCTCAGAGGCGGAAACTTGCCGGTGTTGCTCCGAGCGAGAATCCCCGAGTCCCACCGAGGCGCGGACCACCAAAGCGGTGGGACGGCTGGGGTCATCGAGAAGAAACACGACGCCGTGGCTCGCACCAAGTATTTCGACCAGGTGGCGCAGAACTCCGTGGAGAACTTCCTCCATGCGGAGAGACTGCGTGGCCTCGGCCGTGATCAGCGACAAACGGCGCAGCTTTTCGTTGAGGTCATCGGTGCGAGCGCGGCCGGCCTCCAGAACCAAAACGGCCATTGCGACTCCCATCATGATCCCAAAGAAACCGTGAAAGGACATTCGGAAGAGCTCGACGCCCTCCTGCGACCAATTCGGCCGGTCCAGCCCGTGAAGTCCGCGAAGCAAAAGAGCCGCGGCCAGCAGGTTCCATCCCACGCCGCGGTGCTGCGTCTGCGAGCGCCAGAGAATCCACCCGGCGGAAAGATAGATCAGGCACACGAGGAGGGTATCGAACCATGTCTCGACGCGAGGCAAACTCGCGATTGAACCGAGGGCGATGGAACCTGCCGCCGCTGCAATGCCGAGTGGCAACAGGTACTTGACGTTCTTGCCCAGACCGCGGCAGTCGAGGGCCGCAGCAAGGAACAGAAGCGCCGGCAGGAGGGACACCGCGAAACTGAACCGCGCGCTCGCGCCGCCGGTCAAGAGAGAGGCGATGTGCAGTACCTCGATACCCACGTAGAAAGTCCAACCGGCCAGCCAATATCGAAAGAAGCGGGCGCGAAAACCCGGAAGGAGCAACCAATAGAGAACCAGCAAAATGGAGGCCGCGGCACACTCCATGAAGCCGACGGCCAGGAGCCCAGGATTCGACGCAAACGTCATCGCACTTGTTCGAGCGACACCAAGCCGCTACCCCACAAGACTCCAACCAACGATTCAGGGATATCAGGAAGCCATTGTAAGAATTAGCACATGCGCGAAATTTTCAGCAACAGACAGTCGTGCCGTGTGTGCCGTGCTTTATAATGGCGTGAACGGAGCGACCGTGGAAAAAGAAAAAATTCTCGTTGTCGACGACGAAGAAGCGATTCGCGAAGTCGTTTCGACCCTGCTCGAGGCGCAGGGCTACCCGTGCACCGTGGCTTCCAACGGTCGCCAGGCGCTGGAGACTTTTCGGAAGGATTCGTACGACTTGGTCCTGAGCGACATCGTCATGCCGGAAATGGACGGGCTCAAGCTGCTGGGCGAACTGCGGGAGGACGATCCCGACGTGCCCGTAATCATGGTTACGGCGATGCACGACATTTCGATCGCGCTCGAAGCGATTCGCGCCGGGGCTTACGACTACATTTTGAAGCCGTTCGAAAAGGACCAACTGCACTTGAGCGTGCGCCGCGCGCTCGAGCATCGCCGACTGGTGCTCGAGAACCGGACGTATCAGAGCGATCTGGAACATCTGGTCGCGGAGCGCACGCAACAACTTTCGATCGCGCTGCAGGATCTCGAACAGTCCTACGACTACACGCTCGAGGCGCTCGGCGGCGCGCTCGACGCGAAGGACGCGGAAACCGAAGGGCATTGCCAGCGCGTAACCGCGTTCACGATCACGATCGCGAAGGCCATGGGAGTGGACAAAGGGCTTCTGCGGCAGATCGCGCGCGGCGCGTTTCTTCACGACATCGGCAAGATGGGAATCCCGGATCAGATTCTCCGGAAACCCGGCCCGCTGACGGCCGAGGAGCGCGAAATCATGCGCCGGCACTGCGAGATCGGTTTTGCGGTGTTGGCACGGATTCCCTTTCTAAAAGAAGCGGCGGAAATCGTGCTGTCGCATCAGGAGTTCTATGACGGTTCGGGCTATCCCCGCGGATTGAAGGGCGAGCAGATTCCGCTGGGGGCCAGGATTTTCGCAGTGGCAGACACGCTCGACGCAATGATCTCGGATCGTCCGTACCGCAAGGCGCTGCCAATTTCAGCGGCGCGAGAGGAAATTCAACGCTTTTCTGGGCGACAGTTCGATCCCCTCGTTGTCGAGGTTTTTCTCGCGCAGCCCGAGAAACTGTGGCGCGAACTGCACGAGAAAATCAGCGATCCCTTCAAACTCACGCAGCTCGAGCGGGTATAGGCTCGCTGCAATCCTGATTGGTCCCCAAGGTTGCCGTTGGAGTCACGCCTTGCAAAGCGTTTCGAAATAGCGATCCATACATCCATAATCTGAAATAATGCGGCGGGCGCAATCCCACATTTGGGAGTGTCTCTCCTAGAGTTAACGAGTGAGATTGCGGCGGCGGTAGATGAGGACGAAGATGCCGGAGAAGAGACTCAGGGCCGGCAGCAACAAGATCAGGATGCCGTGGCGGAGCGCGGTGCGGCCCTGGGCTCCGGAAGCGGCGGCGTTCTGGTAGCACATCGCGCATCCTTGCGCGGCCGCGCGAGGTGCCAGGAGCACAAGAAACGCAACAGAGGCAACGCCAAGTATGAGAAACGGCCGGACTGTCTTCCGGCCTAGAACTTCCGCGATCTGCATTCCGATACCTTTTGGGCTCATGGCCGATTACCCACGAGCAGAAATAGGAATAGAAACAGCCAAAGTCCGTCTATGAAGTGCCAATAGATCGAAACAACTTCGACCGCCGTGCCGCGAGCCAAGTGGCGCGCGGGCCGGAGTGCGAGCGTAAAGAGCGCCACAACCCCACCCAGCAGGTGCAGACCGTGAGCGGCCGTGAAAACGTAGAAGAAGCTGCTGCTCGGATTCGTCGCGAGGTAGACACCGGCGGCGACAAACTGTCGCCAGGCGATGAGCTGCCCCACCACGAAGAATAAACCCAAAATGCCCGTTACGGCCCACCAGTGCCGGAAACCGGCTTCGTCTTGCGCGAAAAGACAGCGGCGTGAACGCATGAGGGACAAGCTGCTGGCCACAAGAATCAGCGTGTTCAGCCAGAGAATGCGCGGGGCCTGGAGCGGCTGCCAGTCGCTGTTCGGGAGGCCCTGGCGGACAATCGAGGCGCTGACCAGCGCCGCGAAGAACATCAAGATCGCGCCGAGCGCAATCATCATGCCCGTGACGTAGGTTCGCTGGGGCGTACTCGCAGCGCCGGACGGTCCGCTTCCCTGCCCGCCGCGGCCCGACGGAGTCCGGCCGCCGGTATCCCCGCCCACGCCGTTCAGTTCAATAGCGTCTGTCACAGCATGTGGCATTCCGCGACTCCTATCTGACTTCCGGCTCGCCTTCAGGCGCGACGTTTTGCGGCAAGAAATCCTCCTGCGCCCCGGGGACACTGTAATCGTACGGCCCGCGGTACACCGTCGGGTAGTGTCCGTTGAAATTGTCCGGGGGCGGGGGCGAGCTGGTGATCCATTCGAGCGACGTCGAGTTCCATGGATTAGCGGCCGCCCTGTCTCCCTTTCTAAGGCTGTGAAAGAAATTGTAGAAGAAGATCATCTGCGCGGCGGCCGTGATAAACGCCACGACGGTCATGAAGCGGTGCAGCGGCTGAAGCGCCGCGAGATAGCTCGCACCCGATGAATCGGCGTAACGACGGACACCGCCTTCAATGCCCACAAAGTGCATCGGCATAAAAATGCAGTAAGCGCCGACGAATGTCAGCCAGAAGTGGAGCTTTCCGAGCGATTCGTCCATCATCCGGCCGAACATTTTCGGGAACCAATAGTAGGTCGCGCTGAAAATTCCGAAGATCGCGGCGACCCCCATGACGATATGGAAGTGCGCGACGACGTAATAGGTTGCGTGCAGCATTGTGTCCACAGCCGGCTGCGCGAGGAAGATCCCGGAAAGTCCGCCGGTGACAAAAAACGAAACAAAGCCGATCGCAAACAGCATCGGCGAGCGGAACTGTATCTTCCCGCCCCAGAGCGTCCCGAGCCAGTTGAACGTCTTGATTGCGGAGGGCACGCCGATCGACATCGTCAGCACGGAGAAGGTCAAGCCGGAATAGGGGTTCATTCCGCTTACGAACATGTGATGGCCCCAGACCAGGAAACCCATAAAGCCGATCGCGCAGAGGGCGAGCGCCATCGCGCGATAGCCGAAGACGGGCTTGCGCGAAAAGTTCGCGAGCACGTGAGACACGACGCCCATGCCGGGGAGAATCGCGATGTAGACCTCGGGATGGCCGAAGAACCAGAACAGGTGCTGCCAGAGGAGCGGCGAGCCTCCGGCGCGATTCTGGAGCTCCCCATTCACCACGAGTCCGGCCGGAAGGAAGAAGCTGGTGCCCGCCGAACGGTCGAGCAACAACAAAATCCCTCCGGCAAACAAAACCGCAAAGGCCAACAGGCTGAGAATTGCGGTGACGAACCACGCCCATACGGTGAGCGGCATGCGCATCAGCGTCATACCGGGCGCGCGCATGTCGATGGTGGTGGAGATGAAATTGAGCGAGCCCAGGAGCGACGCAAGACAGAACAGCAGAACGCTTACGAGCCAAACCGTTTGACCCGGCCCCTCGCCCGGACCGGTGACGTCGCCCAGACCGCTGAGCGGAGGATAGGCGGTCCAGCCGCTGATCGGTGCGCCCCCCGCAACCATAAACGCCGTGACCATGCACACGAACGCCGCGAGCGTCAGCCAGAAACCGAGCATGTTGAGCCGCGGGAACGCCATATCTGGCGCGCCGATTTGAATGGGCAGCATGTAGTTCCCAAACGCGCCCTGCGGGGCGGTGGTAAGGACGAAGAAAACCATGATCGTGCCGTGCATCGTCACGAGCGCGAGATACTGCTCGGGCGTCATGATTCCGCCGCCCATGAAGGGCAGGCGCGCATTCGGCCAGACGAGATGGAAGCGCATCAGCAGCGAAAGGATGATTCCCAACGCCACGGCCGCGAGCGCGAGGAAAAAATACTGGAGGCCGATGACCTTGTGATCCGTGCTGAAGACGTAGCGGCGGACGAAGCCCTTCGGGACTTCCGCGGTGGCATGAGCAGATGTGCTCACTGCGCGGCCGCCTGCTGCTTGAGGAAATTCCCGTAGTCAGATTCGGAGACAACGTCCAGGAAGCTGTGCATCCGATAATGCCCAAGACCGCAGAGTTGCGTGCAGACGATTTCGTAGCGCCCGACGCGATTCGCCGTGAAATGCATCGGAATCACCATGCCGGGCACGGCGTCCTGCTGGAGCCGCAATTCTCGAATGAAGAGATTGTGGACCATGTCCTGAGAGCGAATCAGCAGTTCGATCGGGCGGTCCACGGGCACAGTCAAAGCGGGAACGATGATGTCGTCTTTGCCGGAGGGATCGTTCGGATCGAGGCCCAGCGGATTGCCGGTTGCAGGGCTAACCAGTTGCGGATCGAGGCGGCCGAATTTTCCATCCGCGCCGGGATAGCGAAATGTGTAGACGAACTGGGTGGTGGTGGCTTCCACTTGGATCGCGCCCTGCGCGGGTGGAGCGAATTGAACCGCCGCCCAGACGCGATTCCCTAGAATTCCCAAGCCCAGAAACGCGACAGCCGTAATCGAGGTCCAGAGGATTTCCATTCGCACGCTGCCGCGAGAGAAATGGGCGCGCTGGCCGCGATCGCGAAAACGGAAGATTGCGTACGCAAGGCCCAGTTGCGCCAGTACGAATGCTGCAGCGGTCACCCACAGCGTGAGGTCGTACTGCCGGTCAACCAAGAGAGCGGGCGAGGTGATCGGTGGCGGCGCCGGAAAAAGGCGCGCGGCGAAAACGTAGAGTGTTGCGACTACGAGGATGATCAACAGCAACGCCAATAGAGTGGCCGGTCCTGAAGAACCGCCTTCGCGGTCTTCCCTTCCCATCCCGTTTGTTGCGCGCCGTTCGGATGCCAAGAAAAACGCCCGACGAAATCATCTCGATGATGCTGGACACGAATCATAGTCCAATGCAGGCCCCAATTTGAACCGTTATCCGTCTGGCCGCCGGATTAAGCGACCGCTCCGCTGGCGGCCGCAAGCAATCCCACGAGAAACCCGAGGGTGCCCCCAACTGCGCGCGCGCGTGTCCGCATCATCATCGCGTGAGCTGCTAGAGCAAGGAGGGCCCGGGTTCTAAATCGGAAATCGGAGCGCAGACTTAAGGCTTAACAGTTTGCGGAAAAACCGGGAGAGCTTTGTAAGGTGGGGTTTCAACCCCGCCGTAAGTGCACCAATCTGTGTGGGGCTTTAGCCCCTGAAGCTCCGCTTTCTGACCTTCTCGGCAAACGGTTGAAAGTTAGGACGACCGCGAAAGTCTACGCGCATTTAAGTCGAAAAAATCCCAAGGATTTAAAACCTATTATGGCTAGTACTCACAAAATATTTTCCACAAGGTTCGCGAACTCACACGTCGATCGCACCCAAGAGCGTGGTAATGTGGCAGTGAGCAAAAGCCTCTCCTGATTGAGTTAGGAACCGCGATTGCATGTAAAGCAAATGGAGAGCACGATGGAGCGAAGAGCCGGACAGCTCTCTGACAGCCCGCATCCGGCCCGCGCGTTGAAATGTATCGGGTTGTTGGCATTGTGCGAGGCGTTGGAAACTTTGGAGCCAGCGACAAGCGCTTGGGTGTGTCTCCAAAAGTTGACGAAGGCGCGCGCCCCGCGTCTCCGCAAGTGACCGATCGGATTGCGCAACGCTGGTTCAATCTGGTTCAAGGCGGTTCATCTCACCGCGCTTGACTTGAGCTGGAAGGGAGCCCATATGAGACGAAACGGTGAAGCGGGTCAGGCACTAGTGATATTTGCTTTGGCACTCACTGTCCTCATGCTTGCCGCCGGCCTCGCAGTCGATATGGGCTACCTGCGTTATCAAAAGCGCCGCATGCAGACGGCCGCGGACAGCGCCGCCATCGCCGCCGCCTCGGAATTGAGCTATGGCGATTCGCCCATAGCCGCACAGAATGATGCACAGCTGAACGGCTTTGATGTTGCCGCCGCTAATGTCACGACGAGTTGTCCTCTCTCAACGCCGTCCGGTTCCGACCCAATTATGTGCGTACAATCTGTCACCGCGCTGGGCTCCGGTTCCAGCGCGACGTGTTCGACATCCCAGCCCTGTGTCCAGGTGGAGATCTCTCAAAATCAACCCACATTTTTCATGCGAATCGCGGGGATCAAATCCGAGCCCGTCAGTGCGAGTGCAATGGCGCGACTGGGGCCCGGCTCGGGTTGCATGTACGCCTTGGGCTCGGGAGGAATTGTTCCCGTTTCGACCGGTTCAATCGGTTCGATGTACGTGCAGGCAAACTTCTGCGATTTGATGAGCGCTGGGCCTGTCGACACCTCGGGGGCACTGAACGCGAGTCATAGGCTTGCAGCAGCAGCCGTCGGCGATTCGACTGGCCAGTGCACTCCGGGGCCCCCGCAGTGCACTATCTCATCGCCCCCGCAGATAATCGCGCCTCCCGCCGATCCCTTGGCATATTTGCTGACAAGTTCGCCGCCCAGCGGGCCGATCAATCCAATACTAAACAGCTGCGGGTACACGTACTGCGCGGGCACCTACACGAATCCAGTTCAGATTACCGGTTCCGGCACCACTACTTTCGAACCGGGTGTCTACGTCTTTCAAAGCGGGCTCACCATCTCCGGTCCAGGCACTGTGACGGGCACGGGCGTCACTTTTTATAACACCAGTGCGAGTAGCCCCTTTTCAATAGACGCGAACGCAGACTACGCTAGTTGCAACCCCAATAACCAGCTTCCCCTCAACATCGGGGGTGTCGTTCAACTCACGGCGCCGACGGACCCGTCCAACTCGTACGCCGGAATCCTGTTTGTCCAAACCAGCTCCCCTACTGCAACCCTTGCGCTAGGTAATGGAGATGACTGCAATGCCACCCCTAACCCCGCCAACAGCTCGTACCTCTGGGGAGCGCTATATTTTCCACAGGCCCAGTTGGATCTGATCGGCCTTGGGGCGGATGCAACAAACGGGTGCTCAACGATAGCTCGCTTTACGCTTGCCGTTGCAAATTCAATCCAACTTGCGGGCAATGATAATTTCAATACGGACGACTGCACGGACCCTACGACGCTGTATTCGTTTCCAGCAACATGGCCCGATCCCGATCCCATTAAGGCAGCGGTACTGGTGGAATGAAGATGACTCTAAAGACCAGCTCGTGTAATCGCCGTTCGACAAAAGCCAGCTACCAACCGTTCCGCAGGGGCTTGAGCGGAGAGCGCGGGACGAGTCTTTTGGAAATGGCCCTGCTGACTCCCGTGCTGGTGCTACTGCTGCTCGGAATCATTGATGTAGGACGGTACGCGGAGACCGCTATCGTAGTGGCCAACGCAGCGCGTGCGGGTACCCAATACGGAGCGCAGAATTTCGCAACCGCGGCGGATAGTACTGGCATAGAAAACACCGCCGTGAGCGATTCGCAGAATGTTCTTACGGCTTCGCAGGTAACCCCATACGTGCTCTGCGGTTGCGCGAGTACGAGCCTGAGCACCACGTGCCCCGCCACTTGCAGCACGGGGCATCCGCTCGTCTACGTGCAGGTGATAGCTACGGGAACCTTTAAGCCTCTTATTAGTTATCCCGGAATTCCGTCTCCAATTACCATCACCGGCAAATCGGAGATGCGCGTCGCCGAGTGATTGAAATGCATCGGGGAGATCGGATATCAGCGATGAATGACAAGCCAAAACGCGCGAAGGGCAATCAGCAAGGAAGCACCCTCGTCGAATATGGTTTCGTCGTTGTGATACTTTTCATGCTGATTTTCGGCATAATCGATTTTGGCAGGGCGCTCTACGCCTATCATTTTGTCGCCAACGCGGCGCGCGAGGGAGCCCGGTATGCGATTGTGCGGGGCGGGTCGAGTTCGGACTGCCCAAGCATGCCAGGCTGTCCGGCCATCAATAATACGCAGAACTACATTCAGGGCTTGGCGACGGGCATCGGACTCACGAACGATCCGAACGATTCAAACAATCCGTCCGGAGTATTGATTACGACCTATGTCACGCAGGTTGCGCCCTCACCAAGCTCGGGGCTGACTTGCACCAGTGAGACTGTCATTAATCCGGGCTGCGTCGCCCAAGTGACAGTAATATATCCGTTCAGCTTCATCTCGCCTTTCCTGCCAAAGAGCTCTACTTGCACAGCTAATGTGAACGGCTCCACGGTCCAGGCCTCCATTTGCATGACCAGCGAGTCGCAAATGGTGGTTTCGCAATAGTTGGGCTGAACTTCCGCATCAATCGAAGTGCTTACTCGGGCACACCTACCGATCTCAGGCTTCGAGCGCAGGCGCAGAACGCTAGACTGTGTGGAGTGTCCGAGGCTTTCGCACAACCTCTCATGACTCCGGAACCCCTTCGCGAAACCCGTGTGGCCAAAGCCGCCGTGAACTCGGCAGCAATCCGCTTTCAACGGCGCATATCGTCTGCGTTCTGGGTCGCCGCTGTGTTGCTGGGCGGTTTTCAGTTCTGGATCAGCCGCCAGACGATGAACACGGACGGAATCTCCTATCTGGACATGGCGGATGCGATCGCTCGCGGAAACTGGCGCGCGGCGGTCAACGGTTACTGGAGTCCGCTCTACCCGTGCCTTCTCGCCGCAGGCCGGCTTCTGTTTAGGCCCTCGGCCTACTGGGAATTCGCCGTCGTGCACCTCGTGAATTTTTTTATTTTTCTTGGCGCGGCGGCTGCTTTCCAGTTCTTCCTTTCGAGCCTCGTCGGCTACGTCCGACGCCGAAATCAAGCGGCGGAAACTTCGCAAGCTGCGAAACCGCTGCCTGAGTGGGCGCTCTTGTCCCTCGGATACTCGCTCTTTCTCTGGAGCTCCTTGGCGCTCATCAATCTCAGCACCGTCAGCCCGGACATGACTGTGGCGCTCTTTGTCTTTCTCGCATCGGCCCTTATTTTGCGCAGCAACAGCGTCATGGACCATGCGCCAAAAAGCGCCCTTTTGGGGCTCGTTTTGGGCCTCGGATACCTTGCTAAAACGGCTATGATGCCCTTGAGCGTCGTGTTTTTCGCGGCTGCGATTCTGGCAGGCTGGAGGCGTTCCTCTCCGGCGGCATCGCCTGAGGAGTCCTCGACTCGCGCCAAAGTCCTGAGGTTGGCGCCGGAGGTTGCACTCGGCGTGGTCGTCTTTCTGCTGGTTTCGGGTCCGCTGGTCTTAGCCCTTTCCAAGTCCAAGGGCCGATTGACGATAGGAGACAGCGCGAGGCTGAATTGGGCTTGGTACATCAATCACATTCCGCGATACCACTGGCAAGGGATTCCCGCCGCTGGCGCACCTGTCCATCCCACACGCAAGCTCCTCGCATCGCCAGGAGTCTATGTCTTTGATTCTTCTAACCTTGCTACATATGACATCTGGTACGATCCGTCCTATTGGGATGACGGCATCCGGCCACGGCTGGATATCAAGACCGAAATCGGACAACTGAGAAACAACCTTCGTTTCTATTTCCGGTTCTTCCTCGTCCGGCAGATCGGGATTCTCGCGCCATGTATCTTCTTTATTTTGTTAGGCCTGCGTGGAAAACAATCACTAACAGGCTTGGCCGACCACGCGGAGGAATTGCTGCCGGCGCTCGCTGCCCTGGTCATGTATGCCCCTATCTATGTGGAGGTGCGATACATAGCGCCGTTTGTCGTCGTTTTGTGGATGGCGCTGTTCGCGGCGGTCCGAGTCCCCGCCAACGCTCTGAGCAGACGAGCGGCGACCTATTCAGTAGCCGTGGCGCTTGCGTTCACGCTGGTCAGTCTGGGCGCCGGTCTACCGGACGCCAAGGGGCCATACGGCTTGCTCGAGGCTGTGCGATGGAAGAGCCCGTATTTGCAGTTTGAAGTCGCCGAAGAGCTGCACCGCATGGGCATCGAACCGGGCGACAAAGTGGCCTGGATCCGACCGAAAGCCCCTGCTCGGGAGCGATACGACTGGGCTCGACTCGGCCGGGTAAGGATCATTGCGGAGATCCCCGGCGTCGAAGAAAAGGCGTTCTGGATGGCGAGCCCGGAAACACAATCGCAAGTAATTCAAGCGCTTGACGGGACCGGCGCCAAGGCTCTGATTTCGACCCAGCCGCCGCCGGCTGGCTCCACGCTGGAATGGCAGCCGGTCGGGTCGACGGGTTTCTATCTTGTATTTCTTCCAGAATCAGTGCGAAGCGGGGGCAAATCGTCGAGTACCAGAACCAGCCTTACCCGCCTCAGCTAGCCTGGCTATTTTCGGCGTCACGAATGTGAAATTGCCCTCCCCGAGAGTCCAAGGCTTTGCACACAGGGGCCTTCGCGCCACGGCAATTCCTTTCCCTTCAATCTCATCGACTGGTACCCAAAGTGCCATGCATCTAGCACTTGATCTCGGCAGAACGAATCAAGGATTGCGCGTAAAGAAGTTAGGAATGGGGGTCCAAGTCCACGCATGCGGTGGACTAAGCCCTCGGGAGTGAAAGGGCGGAAGCTTATCCGCTTGTCAGCAGTAAACCCCAGGCATAGACATTTCGGGCGAAAAAGCCGGCCTCGTGTGCTCAGACCACCGCGCCTGAAACCAACTTCCCGCTGACGCGAATCGAACGATCACACCTCGACATTCATCAACACATTTCCTTGCTTATTGCGACAGAGCGCACGCGCTTGCTCAACTGCCCGAACATGCGGCCTCGCAGTTCCGCGCCAGCGCGTTGACCGTCGTGAAGCCAGGACCGAATTCTTAGGGAGCGAAAAAATGAACGCAGCCCACGGGCGCACTAACGCCGACAGAGCGAAATCGGCCCACGAAAACTCCGCGGCGGCGCGGCAATTCCGCGCAGCTCGCGCAAGCGCCTGGTTCAGGTCTGTTCTGGCCGGAGTGTGCCTGCTTTTCGCGGCTGTTTCAGCTCACGGCCAGGCTGTGACTTCCACGGTCAACGTCGGACAGTTGCCATACGCCGTGGCGGTGAACCCCGTGACCAACACGGCTTACGTCGCGAACTCAAACAGCAACACGGTCACGGTGATCAACGGAATCACGAACAGTTCCGCCACAACGACGACGATCCCAGTTGGAACCACTCCTTATGCGATCGCAGTGAACCCCGTCACCAACATGATCTACGTGGCGAATAACAATAGTGGCGGTACAGGCACCGTCAGCGTGATCAACGGGGCGACGAACACGGTAGTAAATACAATTACGGTCGAAACGGCTCCCGTCGCCATCGCCGTCAACCCAGTCACGGACCTGATCTACGTTGCGGACAACGGGAGCAAGACTGTGACGGTGATCGACGGGAGCGGAGTCAATTCTCCGGTCCAACTCACCGTTGGGAACAAGCCGGCCGCTCTCGCCGTGAATGAGGTTACGAACGAAATCTACGTGGCGAACTATCAGGACGGCACGGTTTCCGTGATCAGCGGAACCAGCGTGAGTGGTTCCGCAATTACCGTGGGAACCAATCCCACTGCGATCGGCGTGAATCCGGCGTCGAACCTGATCTACGTTGCTAACTACGGCAGCGCCAACGTCAGCGTAATCCAGGGATCCAACAACACCATTCTGGGCAGTGCTATCACCGTCGGAAACAATCCGAATGCGGTGGCGGTGAACCCCGTCACTAACAAGATTTATATCGCGAACGAAGGAAGCGCGAGTGTGGCCGTGATCGACGGTGCGCACAACACCAACGCAACAACCACGAGTGTCGCCACGGCGGCGGGTTCGACGAACTTTTCCGTGGCAGTAGACATCGTGAACAATCTAGTTTACGCGGCGACTCAGGGAACCAATACGGTCACGGTGATCGCCGGCGCCACAAACACCGTGGCCGCGTCCGTGATAACGACGCTGACTGCCGGAACAACGCCGCGGGCTATCGCAGTAAACCCCGTGTCCGACAAAATCTATGTGGCCAATCAGGGGAATGGAACGGCCAGCACGGTGACGGTGATCGATGGCGCCACGAACGCGACAACGCCAGTTACCGGGGGCGGCGCGCCTTATGCGGTCGCTGTCAACCCGGTGACAAACACGATCTACGTGGCGAACAACAGCAGCGGCACGGTGACAGTGATCAACGGAACGACGAACAGCGCCACTTCGGTGACCGTGGGAAGCAGTCCAGTTGCGATAGCCGTGAACCCTGTTACCAACAAGGCTTACGTGGTGAATCAGGGCAGCGCGAACGTGACTGTGATCGACGGGAACAACAACAATGCCACGAGCACCATCGCCGTTGGAAATCTTCCCACCGCGGTAGCGGTGAACCCGGTGACGAACAAGATCTACGTAACCAACTATGAGGATGGCACGGCTACTGTAATCGACGGAACCGGGGTCAATCAGCCCGTCTCATTCGGCGTGACACCTCATCCTCAGGCCGTGGCCGTGAATCCTGTGACGAACAAGGCGTATGTAGCCGCCACGAACGTCGTGGTGGTGATCGACGGCGCGAACAATCTATCGTCCATCAGCGTCGGCAGCACTCCGATCTCGATTGCAGTGAATCCGCTGACCAACCAGATATTCGTGGCGAACAACGGCGGCACCACCGTTACGGTGATCAACGGAAACAACAACAACGCAACGACATCGGTAACAGTCGGAACGAACCCATTGTCAGTGGCGGTGAATCCGAATACGAATGAAGTCTACGTCGCCAACCAGAATAGCTCGAACGTGACGGTGATCAATGGCAACAACCTGACGGCGACCCCCACAACAATCCCGACAGGAACCGCACCGTGGGCAGTGGCCGTGAATCCGACCACAAACAAGATCTACGTGCCGAGCCTCGGAGCCGCCTCGGTGCTGGTGATCGATGGCACCACCAATGCAGTCACCACAGTGCCCACGGGCAACCAGCCCGATGCCGTGGCAGTAAATCCGGTGACCAATACCGCCTACGTGGCAAACCAGGAGAGCGGCAATATCACGGTGCTGGTCGAACAGCCGGTGGAGACGATTCCGATCACGACAACGATTGAGCCGTTAACCGGCAATAAGACCACCAGCTTTACGCCCACTTTCAGCTTGACGACGAGCAACACGTTGACCTCCGCGCCGGTCAATAACGTACTGTATCAGTTCGATAGCTGGGACAACGCCTGGACCGCCGCGACGAATAATGGTGGAGGATCGTTCAGCATCACGCCCAGCTCCCTGCAGCCGGGCTTTCATATCCTCTACGCATTTGCCACAGACGGCGGCGAGGGAACTTCGATTTTGACGGGCCTGCAGAGCAGCCCGCTCATCGGCAGCATTGCCTCGTATGCATTCCTTGTGGCACCCAGCGGCGCCACTGTGTCGCCCACAAGCCTGAGCTTCGGCGATCAGGAGCTGACGACCAGCAGCTCGGCGCAAACGGCGACGCTGACGAACAACGGCGCCCAAACTTTGACGTTTGCAATTGCCAACACGGACTCGACAGACTTCCCGGAGGGCAGCAGCGACTCCTGCACCACAGCGGGCGGACAACTCACAGCCGGGGCATCGTGCACGATCAGCATTACGTTCACGCCCCAAGGCACCGCGGGAGCGAAGAGCGCGACGCTGACGATCACGGACAATTCGAACGGAGTTCCCGGCAGCACGCAGACGATATCTCTCAGCGGCACGGCGACCGGAAACGCGGATCCCGGTTTGACCTGGGCGACACCGCACGCCATCGTCTACGGCACGGCGTTGAGCAGCACGCAGCTGGATGCGACGGCAACGGCTGCAGGTACATTTGCTTACACGCCGGCGGCGGGGCAGGTTCTGGGAGTAGGAACTCAGACGCTATCGGTGACGTTCACGCCGACCAATACAAACCAGTACGCATCCAAAACGACCACGGTTCAGCTGAGCGTAACTCCGGTGACATTGACGGTGACGGCGACCAGCTTTACGCGGAACTACGCGCAGTCGAATCCGACCTTTACGGCAACCTACACGGGATTTGTGAATAACGACACAATCTCAGTGCTCAGCGGCCTGCCCAGCCTGACGACCACGGCCACGAGCACGAGTTCCGTGTCGGGATCGCCCTACCAGATCGTTGCCGCACAAGGCAGCTTGGCGGCGGCGAATTACGTATTTTCATTCGTCAATGGCACGCTGACGGTAAATCAGGCCACGCCGATAATCACGTGGGCGACTCCAAGCGCGATCACGTATGGCACGGCGCTGAGCAACACGCAATTAAACGCGAGTTCAAACGCGATTGGCGGCGGCGGCTTTGCGTACACGCCTCCCGCCACTACGGTGCTGGGCGCGGGGAAGCAGACTCTCTCGGTGCTCTTTACACCGACGGACGCGACCGACTACACGACGGCGAGCGCCAACGTCCAACTCACGGTCAATCAGGCCACGCCGACAATCACGTGGGCGACGCCCGCAGCGGTCAACTATCCGACCGCGCTCAGCGCGACGCAACTGGATGCGACGGCTTCGGTGGGCGGCAGCTTCGCCTACAACCCGGTCTCCGGAACAATTCTGAAGGCAGGAAGCCAAACGCTTGGGGTGACTTTCACGCCGACCGACGCGGTCGATTACATGACCGTGAACGACTCCGTGACGCTGACGGTGAACCAGACGACACCAACGATCACGTGGGCGACACCCGCAGCCATCAACTATGGAACGGCGCTTAGCAGCGCGCAGTTGGACGCGGTAGCGTCCGCGCCAGGAACGTATGTTTATACGCCACCCGCCGGCACGGTCCTTGGCGCGGGAACGCAAACTCTCTCGGTGACATTCACTCCGACGGACACGACCGATTACAAGCCGACGTCGGATTCCGTTCAACTGACGGTGAATCAGGCCCCGGCCAACAGCGAGGCCACGGTGACGACCACGGTCACGGCGGGAACCAAGCCGAAGTCAGTGGCCGTGAATCCGATCACGAACACGGCCTACGTAACGAACTACGGCTCGGGGACGGTGACGGCGATCGATGGGACCAACAACACGACTTCGACAATCAACGTTGGGAATCAGCCGTCTTCGGTGGCAGTGAATACCGTCACGAACACAATCTACGTGGCGAACTATCAGGACGGAACTGTTACGGTAATCAACGGAAACGGCAACACGCCGATCGACACGGTCACGGTGGGTACGCAACCCACGGTGGTGGCCGTGAACCCGGTGACGAATAAGGCGTACGTGGTGAACGCGGGATCGAACAACGTCACGATGATCGATGGGAACAACAACTACCAGACTACACCCATCACCGTCGGAACCAATCCCTTCGCGGTAGCGGTGAACCCGGTAACGAATCTCGTCTACGTAACGAACCAGGGCACGGGCGGGACGGGCGGAAGCGTCTCCGTGATCAACGGAGCGACCAGCACGGTGACAGCGACGGTGATCGATCCGGCCGCGAGCGGACCTTATTCCGTAGCCGTGAATCCGGCGACCAACAAGGTCTACGTGACGAACCTGAACAGCAAGACCGTCACGATGATCGATCCGACGAATAGCAATGCCGTGACGTCGATCAGCGTGGGAACCAATCCCTGGGCCGTGGCGGTGAACGCAGCGACCAACCAGATTTACGTGGCGAATTACAGCGACGGGACCGTGACCGCGATCAACGGGAACAACGCGAACAGCACGAGCCTGGTGACAGTGGGAACGAATCCGGATGCGGTGGCCGTGAACCCGCTCACAAACCAGATTTTCGTGGCCAACACAGGCAGCAGCAATTTCACGGTCATCGCAGGATCCAGCAACACGCCGACGAACGTGAGCGTGGGAACCGGGCCGGACGCCATAGCTGTGAATCCAGTGACGGACAGAATTTACATCGCCAACAACGGGAGCGGAAACGTGTCTGTGGTGGACGGCGCCACGAACACTACGGCGACTGTCGGCACAGACAATCAGCCGGTTGCCGTGGCCGTGAACCCGGTGACGAACACGATCTACACGGCGAACTCGAACACCGCCGGAACCGTTACGGTGATCAACGGCTCCACAGCCACGTCCGTGCCGGTGGGGACCTCGCCGGCAGCTCTGGCGGTGAATCCACTGACCAACACGATCTTCGTGATGGATTCAAACGCAATCACGGCGATCAATGGACAGACCAACACAGCGACAAACTACCCCATTGGGGGTGTGCTGGATGGGATGGATATCAACATCCTCACCGATACCGTGTACATCTCCAACTACTCCGGCGGCACGGTTGAGGTGTTCAACGGAGCGACAGACACGCTCACGACAGCGGTGGGAGTGGCGACGCATCCCGACGCGGTAGCGGTGAACCCGGTAACGAACAAGATTTACGTGGCGAGCGTCGGAGGCACAGTGACGGTCGTCAATGGGACGACGAACGCGGCGACGGCGTCGGTGACGGTGGGGGATTATCCGCTGGCGATCGCCGTGAACCCAGTGACCAACATGATCTATGTGGCCAACTCGAACCTCGACAACTACCCGACGCCGGGAAGCGTGACGGTGATCAACGGGCTCACTAACGCCACGACGACGATTCCGGCCGGAATCGAACCGTTTGCCATTGCCGTGAACCAGGTCACGAACGAAGTTTACGTGGCTAACAAAGACGGTAACAGCATCATGGTGATCAACGGGTACACGAACGCCACCACGTTCCTCACAGTTGGCGCCAATCCGTTCGCTGTGGCGGTGAACCCGGTGACGAACAAGATTTACGTGGCGAACGCGGGACCGGTGAGCGGGAGCTACTACGTTTCGGTGATCGACGGCGCCACGAATTTCATCACGACGCTGAGCGCGGGAACCCAGCCAGCGGCCGCGACCGTGAATCCCGTGACGAACCAGGCGTACATCGCGAACCAGTTCGGCAACAGCGTGACGGCCATCACCGAGCAGCAGCTGCAGACGATCCCGATCACGACGACGATCCAGCCGCTGGCGGGAAATCAAACGGCCAGCCTTGCGGCCACTTTCAGTTTGACTGCGACGAACACGCTGACGGGAGCGCCCGTCGACAACGTGGTGTATCAGCTCGATACGTGGGGAGGCCAGTGGACTCCGGCGACGAGCCAGGGCTCGGGCAATTTCACGATCACGACACCCGCTCTGCTGCCGGGCTTCCACATCCTGTACGCGTACGCCACGGACGGCGAAGAGAGCACTTCGACTATCACGGGCCTTCAGAGCAGCCCGCTGATCGGCACCATCGCGGCCTATGGGTTTGCCGAGACCGCGCAGACTGGAGGCAGCACGGGAGCCAGCGTCTCGCCCACCAGCCTCAGCTTTGGCGGTCAGGCGAAAACCACCACGAGCTCGGCGCAAACAGTCACTTTGGTGAACGCGAGCAACAGCGTTCTGACTTTTGCCATTTCATTCACGGGAGCAGACCCGGGCGACTTCGCGGAGACGACCGGCTCCGACACCTGCAGCACGCTCGGCGGCCAGTTGGCGGCGAACGCGTCATGCACGATCGGCGTGACGTTCACGCCCGCGGCGACGGGAAGCCGGAGCGCCACTCTAACAGTCACCGACAACTCGAACGGCGTTGCAGGCAGCACGCAAACTGTCAGTCTCTCCGGCACGGGAACCGGGAACGAGAATCCGGGGCTCGCGTGGACGGCGCCGGCGGCAATCACCTACGGAACTGCACTAAGCAGCACGCAGTTGGACGCCACAGCCGCAGTACAGGGCACGTTCGTCTACAACCCGGCGCTGGGAACGATCCTGAGTGTGGGCCCCCAGACCTTGTCAGTCACCTTCACCCCACAAGACACGAACGACTATGCCTCGGCCACTACGACGGTGCAGATCAGCGTGACCCAGGCGACTTTGACGGTCACTTCGAGTAGCGCCACGCGGCAGTACGGTGCGGCAAATCCGACGTTCAGCGCGACTTACACGGGGTTTGTCGGCACGGACACCGCCGCTTCGGTTCTCACTGGTACACCGGCGTTCTCCACGACCGCGACGGCAACGAGCGGGGTGGGAAGTTACCCGATCACGGTCACGCAGGGCAGTCTGGCGGCGACGAACTACACGTTCAATTTCGTCTCCAGCGGCAACCTCAGCGTGACGGCGGCGACGACGACGATCAATTGGGGCCCACTGGCACCTATCACCGTGGGCACGGCACTCGGCGGGGCCCAATTGAGTGCAACCGCGACGATTGCGGGCGGATCAACAGTCACCGGCACCTTCACATATACGCCACCGGCCGGTACGGTGTTGACCGTGGGCACGCAGACTCTATCGGTTAGTTTCACTCCGACCGGCGCGAACGCGGCGAACTATACGGCGGCTTCGGGAGCAGCCACGCTCCAAGTCAATCAGGGGCAAGCCGTGTTTGGATCAAACGACACCAGCACGGAGGGAAATTGGCAAGGGCTCTACGGCGGCGATGGATACATGATTGCGCCCAGCTATCAGAGTCTGCCGAACTACGCGACTCTCGCGGTCGACAAATCAACAAACTACACTTGGACCAGCACGACCAGCGACCCAAGAGCTTTGGAGATACCGAGCGGCTCGGGGCGAATTGCGGCAGCATGGTACAACCTGACGACGTTCTATCTTGATCTCAACATCACGGACGGCCACTCGCATCAAGTTGCGCTGTATGCCCTGGACTGGGATGGCATCGGACGAGCGGAGACGATTCAAATCGTCGATCCGGTCACGAATGCCATTCTCGATACTCGAAGTATTTCGGCCTTTACCAATGGAACGTACCTGATATGGACCATCTCCGGCCACGTCCAGATCAACATCACCACCACCAGCCAGACCGCAAATGCGGCGATTAGCGGAGTATTTTTCGGGGGTAGCAGCGGCGCGGAGAGCGTGAGCGTCAGCCCGACGTCGGCAAATCTGACGGCAAACGGGACGCAACAATTCGCGGCGACGGTTCACAACGCATCGAGCCAGAACGTCACCTGGACCATCAGCGCCGTCAACCCGACCAGTGCGGCTCCTGGCACTCTCTCGACCTCTGGTCTCTACACCGCTCCGTCCAGCATCACCACGGCTACTAC